>Ga0163179_10000098_pt1 | contig 61148 bp, 54 predicted proteins | sample AtlANTMetagenome_FD_109643 | JGI IMG/M metagenome (GOLD analysis project Ga0163179, IMG submission 109643) | Marine eukaryotic phytoplankton communities from the Atlantic Ocean - Atlantic ANT 2 Metagenome | ecosystem: Environmental > Aquatic > Marine > Oceanic | place: North Atlantic Ocean...
CGAGATCGAGGCTCAAGATGATGAGCCCGAGCACGACGACTCGCCTTATGAGGGTGAGGTCGAGCCCACCTCAGACGTTGAGGATCGGGGTGACGATGACGAAGCGGGCTCCGGTGAGCCAGAACACCCGGCCAGAAGCCGTTCGGCCGGCGCCCCAGGTGGCCTCGACGACCCAGAGCTTGTGGAGCGCCCTGATGAGCCCCCGGCGGCAGCGGAGGCGGCAGCGGAGGACTCATAGATTTCCGATTGAGGCTTAGTTCACGACGCTGAGCCGGTCGATAGCGCCCATGACATGGCGCACGACAAATCTAAGCTTGAACGATTGTCCTCAGCGCTCGTCCAGTGCCTCAGCCGCATCGACGAAGAGGCTTTTCGACTTCAAGACCTCGTAGGCGACCACTTTGACTTCGAGGAGGTCGAGCGGATTGAAATCGCCACCGACGAGCTGCAAGGGCTGTTCGATTCCTTGCTGGTCGTTGAGACCAGTGACGAAAAAGCGTTCGTAAACGAGATCCTCACGAAAGCCGCAGCAGATTGCCTCCTCGATCTCGGGGTGCCTGTCGTGCAGAGCCAAAACCTCTGTGAACAAGCAGCTGTGGTTGTGGGCTCCCCGACTTTGGTGACCTCCGCCCTGCGAAGCGCGGTTTTGATGGCTGCGGAGCCGCTAATGCCAGGAGGCCACTTGGGCCTCACCACCCGGGCCGCCCAGGGCAATGTCATCGTTGAGATTGAAGGTTTGGGGGGGCAGACGGGGGAATCGGTGGCAGATCAATCTGAGGGCCTCCGGGAGCTTGTGGTTGAGTTGGGGGGCACCTGCACGGTCTACAGCGAACGAGGCGACCGTTACTTAGTCCTCGAGTTGCCGCAAGTGATGGTGACCGATTCGAGCGATCGAGTCTAAATGTCGTAGCATCCGCACTATGCGGATCGGCATTGTCTGTTACCCGACGGTTGGCGGCAGCGGCGTGGTCGCCACCGAGATGGCGATGGCGCTCGCTGAGCGTGGACACGAGGTCCACCTCCTGAGCTATGACCGGCCAAGTAGGTTACGCGCCAATGTTCCTAGGCTCCGGTTCCATGAGGTTGCGGTGTCCGCCTACCCGCTGTTTCGCTACCCGCCGTACGACCTCGCGCTTGCGACACGGATGCTCGAAGTGCATGAGCAAATGGGGGTCGACATTTTTCACGTCCACTACGCCATCCCGCATGCTGTCAGCGCATATCTCGCACGCAGCATGTGCAACGGTGACCTGAAGTTTATCACCACGCTGCACGGGACAGACATCACCGTTGTCGGGAGCGACCAAAGCTACCTCCGCCCAACACGTTTCGCGCTCGAACAGTCCGACATCGTCACAGCTGTGAGCGAGTTCCTCGCTGCAGAAACCGCGAGGGTGTTTGAGGTTGATCGTAAAGTTGACGTGGTTCACAACTTCGTCGACACCGAGCGCTTCTGCCGTGGTAACCACAAGCCATGGCACCAACGTGATGACGGCGAGCGGATCATCGTCCACGTGTCAAACTTCCGGCCGGTAAAGCGTGTCGCAGATGTTGTTCGAGCCTTCTCTATGATCCAGCGACAGCTGCCAGCGCGGCTACTGCTGATTGGCGAAGGCCCAGACCGTGAACACGCGCTAGCGGTTGCGGATGACCTCGGCTGTGGTCACCGCATCGAGGTGCTCGGGATGCGAGAGGACCTAGAGAACCTGCTCTCGAAAGCCGATCTATTCCTCTCGGCATCGCAGACTGAGAGTTTTGGTTTATCTATCTTAGAGGCGATGAGTTGCGGGGTCCCGTGCGTAAGTACGGATGTCGGCGGCGTCGCCGAGGTGGTGGGTGATTCTGGTCGCCTCGTCCCCCCACAAGATCCAAGTGAGATGGCTCGCGTAGCCGTCGAGCTGCTGTCAAACGCAGACCAATACGATCAGCTCGTTGAGTGCTCGCAAGAACGCGCGAGGTCCATGTTCACAACAGCTCGCATCGTCTCACGCTACGAGGAACTCTACGAGCAGCTCTTGAGGTGAGTGGGGTGGTGAAAGGTCCCTGGTTTTGCGACGCGAACGCTGGCACACCAGCGCTCCCAGAGGTCCTCGACGAGTTCTTGGATGTAGAGCGATCTTGCCCTGCCAACCCGGCGAGCGCCCACACCGCTGGACGCCGCGCTCGCGGGGTCTTAGAGCAAGCCCGCGAACGTGTCGCAGCCGCCGTAAACGTCTCGCCTAGCGACGTCATCTTCACTAGCGGTGGGACCGAAGCGGCGAACCTCGCAGTGCGCGGTCTAGGGGACCTAGCGTTACCTGTTCTGCTTGGAGACATTGAGCACCCAGCAGTCCGTGAATCGGCTTCCCAACGAGGGATGGTCACCTGGGAGGTGGACGCCTCTGGAGCTGCCTTGGTCACCCGGCCAACCAAACCAATCGGCCTTGTGGCGATAGTCCACGCACAGAGTGAGGTGGGGACGCTGCAGCCCATTGGTGAAGCTGTAGAGGTTGCCCGTAACTGCGATGTCCCAGCGTTTATTGATGCTGCGCAGACCTTGGGCCGAGTGCCTTTGGACCCAGTCATCGACGCCGGCGCGGTGGTCGCGCTATCACCCCACAAGGCTGGTGGGTTGCGTGGACACGGGGCCTTAGTCGGTCGTGACCTCCACTCACACCTCAAGCCCCTCATGCACGGCGGGGGACAGGAGTTAGGTATGCGTCCCGGCACTCCAAGCGTCGCGCTCGCGGCGGCCAATGCGCTAGCGATCGAAGTCGCGGTGCGTGATCAGGCTCAGCGCGCAGACGCCATGTCCCGAAACCGTGACGCCTTCCTGCGCGGCCTCCAGCGATCTGAGTGTGCCTACCAAACTTTGACACCCATGGCTGCCAGCCTCCCAAACACCATCATGCTGTGTTTTGAGGGTGTCGAAGGCCGAAGTTTGTTACCTGCTTTAGACCTCGCCGGGGTTCACGCCTCACACGGATCCGCCTGCTCTTCAGGGTCACCTACACCGCCGCGCGTGCTCGCGTCAATGCGCGTCGAAGAGCACCTTTTGCGAGCGTGTGTACGATTCAGCTTCGACTGGTTTGCGCGCCACGAGTCCTGTGAACATGTCGGCGCAGTTGTTGGTGCGGTTGTGCTTAGGTTGCGCAAAATTTTGTGAGCTTTTGTTCGAGCTCCCCGCGGAATGTTGAAGCGCTTCCAAGTTGTTGATTTGCCGTGGCACAACGTAAAGAACGAGAGGTCGCATTGTGAGGAATCATGCGTAGAGCTTGAGCAAAGTTGATCGCTCATCCTTGCATGACTCCGAGCCTCGGCTAGAAAAGTGTCGTCAGTCGCGAGCAAGTGCGGCGGTCCGCCTGACCAGACCACTTGTTCATTCCTGCCTCTCGAGCTGTTGCCTGATAGTTCGAGAATCGCAGTTTGTCAGCCTCAGTCTCAACCTCCCTGGATGCCTTCGTGCGTTCTTGAGATCTGCCCCTCAAGGACATTTGACCTGTTTCAGAAGGCTCCGTTTAACCCCTGTTGCTACCGCTCTGTACGCTCCCAGCTGCAATCTCGATTCTAGGACACCCTGTCCAACAACGACACAAGCTGTGACCCTTCAGAGCGCACCAACATCTACCGACATCTAACCTGACCCAATGGTGTCTCAAAAGTCCGACATAAACACCTCAACCTCTAACGCTTCGTCTGCGCAAATTGCGCGACTCGGAGCAGACCACCTCGAGACGCTTAAGAGGGTGGTTGGTCACCTCGTCACCCAGATTCGGCCAGAGCAACTAGAGACCTGGTTCCGCTCGCTCATCATCGTGCGCGATGAGGGGGGTGAGGTTGAACTGTCAGTCACAAGTCAGTTCGTTCGCGACTGGCTCGCAAAGAACTACCTGCCAGAGCTCCAAGCTGCTGTAGATGTCGCGACTGGTTCTACGAACAAGGATTGTCCGCGCCTCATCCTCACCTATCGGGCTGAAGATGGTCAGGATAGCTTACGGTTGGTTCAACCATCGCCGACCGAAGAGGTAGAGCGGATGGTCGGCGGCAACGCCGCAGCAGGAGAAGCGCCGCGAGCGCTTGATGGTTCAAGAGGTCTACCTCGTAGCATCGACGGGACCCCAAACCCGCCCATCACTCGGACGACAGAGCACGCCCCTGCCATCCCAAAGCAGGCGAGGGACCGGAAGCGTCTCGGCAACCCGCTCAACCCAAACTACACGTTTGACAAGTTTGTTGTTGGCTCCTGTAACCGGCTCGCACATGCGTCAGCGCTCGCGATCGGCGAAAACCCAGGACACGCCTACAACCCATTGTTTGTGCACGGCAACGTCGGGCTAGGCAAAACGCACCTCCTGCAAGCCATCTGCCACACCGTGATCCGGCGTGATCCGGATGCGCGCGTCCTCTATATGAGCTGTGAGGACTTCACCAACAGCTATATCCAGGCGATCCAAGCACACGACATCGACACCTTCCGCAGCTTTCACCGCGGAGCGGATGTGCTCGTGATTGATGACGTGCAGTTCCTCGCGAACAAGGAGAAGACTCAAGACGAGTTCTTCCACACGTTCAACGCGTTGTTCGACGGGCAGCGTCAGATCGTGCTCTCTTCCGACCGTCCGCCGATTGAGATCCCAACGATCGAAGAGCGATTGGTTAGTCGGTTTAAGTGGGGCTTGGTCGCGGAGGTTGAGACGCCTTGTGTTGACACGCGGAAGGCGATCGTTAGCCATAAAGCTGCGGGGCGAGGCGTCGAACTTCCTGATGACGTTGCTCAGTTCTTGGCTGAGCGTGTTACCTCAAACATTCGCGAACTGGAGGGGGCCGTGATCAAGGTGGTCGGGTTTGCAGCGATCACCGACCAACCCATCACCCTGGCGCTCGCTGAAAGCTGTTTACGCGGCATGCCTATGCGCCGGGCGCAGGTCACCGCTGAAGAGGTCATGAGCTTGATCACGGGTGACTTTGCTATCACGGCTCGTGAGTTGATCGGTAAGAGCCGCACGCAGTCAGTCAGCCTCCCTCGACAAATAGCGATGTATCTCTTGCGCGAGCACACCGAAAACTCACTCGAGGACATCGGCAAGATCTTCGGTAACCGTGATCACACGACGGTCATCTACGCCGTGAACAAGATCCGCGAACGTTCGCAGAAAGACCGCATGTTTAAGGAGACCCTCGACAACCTGAGCAGTCGCCTGATGACTCGGACGTTTCGAACGTAGAGCTGCTGGGCCTTCAGCTAGAGCAGCGTCGGTGATGGGGTCTTACGACCTTGTACGAGCGTCTTTGAAAACGGTTTGATGCCTTCCTTTAAGAGGCATCTCTTGACGCCTGGGGTTCACAGAGGCCTTCGCGTAGCACGGAAGGACCGCAGATCGTCATGACTCCCGTGAAGACGCTCCGGACTCTGTCAGAGCCATTCGCGGAGAACCGTTAGTTCTTGTCGTCATCGTGGACGGTGAACTGGCCAAGCTGTCCCCAAAGAGGCAGGTCCTTGAAGACTCCGGGTAGGTTTTACCAGCCCTTTTCAAGGATCATAGAAAGCCATGAATCAGCTCTTTGGAGTCGATCCTTGGGGTTTTAGCGGTTACCCTCTCCACACTCGTGACGCTACGGATGAGTGAGTGATAGAGAGAATTCTCTACCTAAAGACACTCTCCTCGTGTCGCGCGCAATTGACCAGGCTTGGGACCGTCAGCTCAAGCCTAGTAGCAACACCCGGAGGCTGAGTTACACGATGGCTGCACCTGAGATTTCTGCACCCCCTAAGATGAAAGTCCTCTGTGACCGGACGGCCTTGCTCGAGGCCGTCAGCGTGGTCTCTTCGGTTATCCCGTCGAAGACCACCAAGCCGATCCTGCAAAACGTCTTGTTGAGGGCTAGTAAGGACGGCATCTCGATGTTCGCGACTGACCTTGAGATGGCTGCTAAGGTTCAGTTGGACTCCGTCAAGGTGAGCGCTGAGGGAGCAGTGCTCCTCCCAGGTAAGGAGACCGCAGCTCTTCTCCGTGAACTGACCGACCCTACGGTGACGTTTGAGAGTTCAGACTTACGTTGTCGCATAGAGAGCGGTGGGGGGTCCTTCGTGCTCCTGGGCGAAGATCCGGACCAATTCCCGAGCGAGGTGTCGGTGAAGTCCGGCAAGCGCCTCGATATTGAGGCCGGAGTGCTGCTCAGGATGATCCAGGAGACGATGTTTGCGGCAGCCCGAGAGGAAACACGTTATGCCATCAACGGCGTCCTGTTGGACGTAGGGGACGGCTGTGTGCGACTCGTCGCGACGGACGGTCGGAGGTTGGCCATAAGCTATCAGAGCGATGTCCAAATGAACGATGAAGCGTCGTTCAAGGTGGTCGTCCCCCTCAGGGCCCTTCAGACGCTGTCGCGAGCGCTGACCGACGGCAGCAAGGAGACCTTGAGCGTTGAGGTTGGCGAGAAGCAGGTCGTCTTTACGACGTCGAAGATGCAGCTCATAAGCCAGCTGCTCGAGACCAGGTTCCCAGACTACGAAGGCGTCATGCCTAAAGCCGCCGACACGACGGTAGAGGTGCAAAAGTCTTTGCTTGAGGCTGCTTTGCGACGCGCCGCAATCCTGTGCTCCGCCGATATGCGAATGATCAGATTCGACATCGGAGATCAACAACTGCGAATGACCGCCGAGAGCTCTACGCGCGGTCGCGCTGACGTCGCGGTTGACGCATCTGTCAAAGGAGCCGGTGGGAACATCAATTTTAACCCCGACTACATCCTCGAAGCCTTGCGCCAGTGCGAGCTTGATCAAGTCCGCCTAGACATGTCTGACGATTCGATGCCGGCGAAATTTACGCTCGGCGAATCATTCACTTACGTAGTCATGCCAATCAGCGGCGCTTGAGACTACCTATCGTGAAATCACGACGAGGATCGGACCCGCTAGCGATCGGCGACCTACTCAAGGACATCGTCAAACAAGCAGGTTCGGGTAAGTCACGAAGGGTCTACATCGACGCTATCGAACAACTCCTAGGTCCTAAACTAACGCCTCACTGCCAGATCTTGAGCTGTCGGAAAGGCAAGCTTGTGATCCAGCTGGACTCAGCTCCGCTCTACGCAGAGTTCAGCGGGTTTAGGCGCGAAGAGCTACGCATCCGCATCAACGAACTCGTTCCCGAGCAACCGATCTCAGACCTCTCTTTTAGGTTGGGTGGCACGGGGCATGCCTGATTGACACCTGTATGGCTGAAGAAACTAAGTACGACGCAAGCTCGATTAAGGTCCTTGAAGGTCTTGATGCTGTGCGTAAGCGTCCGGCGATGTATATCGGCGACACCGGCATGCGGGGCACCCACCACCTCGTTTGGGAGGTCGTAGACAACTCGATCGATGAGGCGCTCGCGGGTCGCGCCAACCGGATCGATGTCCGAGTTCACAAGGACGGGTCGATCTCCGTGCGGGATAACGGCCGCGGGATCCCGGTCGACATGCACGCGAGCGGTAAGCCTGCGCTCGAGGTCATCCTGACCAAGCTCCACTCGGGCGGCAAGTTCGATAAAGGTAGCTACAAGGTCTCTGGCGGTCTCCACGGCGTCGGCATCAGTTGTGTTTGCGCGCTCGCTGATGTCTTAGAAGTTGAGGTCCACCGTGACGGTAAGGTCCACCGCCAAACTTATGGCCGAGGGGTTCCCACCAGCGAGCTGAAGGTGATCGGTAAGACAGACACCTCAGGCACGATGATGCGCTTCAAACCCGACGCGCAAATCATGGAGGTGACAGAGTTCTCTTACGAGGTCTTGAGGAAGCGCCTACGTGAGATGGCCTACTTGATGGGCTCTGCGGACCTACACATCTCACTCTTCGATGAGCGGAGCGATGAGGGAGACAACTTCAACTTCCCCGACGGCCTCGTCGAGTTCGTTAAAGACCTCAACGACGGTAAGAACGCGATCCACAAGGACCCCATCTTCTTCCGCCGCGAAGTTCAATCGTCAGAAGACCCAGAGAAGACGTATGAGGTGGAAATCGCGCTGCAATACAGCGACGCCTACCACGAGAACGTCTACTCGTTCGTCAACAACATCAACACAATTGAAGGCGGCACTCACCTTGTCGGCTTCCGAACCGCGCTGACCCGCTCGCTCAACAACTGGGCGCGTCAAGAGAAGGTGTTAACGCCGAAAGACCCTGTGCCAGGAGGGGATGACTTCAAAGAGGGTTTAGCAGCGATCATCTCGGTCAAGGTCCCAGACCCTCAGTTTGAGTCTCAAACCAAGATCAAGCTAGGGAACCGCGAAGTGCAGTCGGTTGTAGAGATGGTCGTTGGTGAGGGTATTCGCACGTATTTTGAAGAGAACCCATCGATTGCGAAGGGCATCTACCACAAAGCGCTAGACGCTTTAAAGGCGCGAGAGGCCGCGCGAAAAGCGCGCGACTTGGTCCGGCGCAAGTCTGCGCTCGAAGGTGGTGGCTTACCGGCAAAGCTCGCAGATTGTCAGAAAGGCACGCGTCGGGAGGACGCGGAGTTGTTCCTTGTTGAGGGTGACTCGGCAGGCGGTACGGCGAAGCAAGGTCGGATGGCTCACCAAGCGATCCTGCCGCTGCGCGGTAAGATCTTGAACGTTGAGAAAGCCGCGGTGGACTCCATCCTCAACCACGAGGAGATCCAGACGATCGTCAGCGCGGTCGGGACAGGTTTCCTAGACGAACCCTTCGAGCCGGAGAAGTTGCGGTACGGCAAGATCATCGTGATGACAGACGCCGACATCGACGGCTCACACATCCGGACACTGCTCTTGACGTTGTTCTACCGAAAGCTTCCTGAGCTTGTTACGCGCGGGCACGTCTACGTTGCGCAACCACCGCTTTACAAGATCAAGAAAGGCAAGAACGAGCGTTATGCAGTCACAGAAGACGAGCGCGCATCCATCCTCGCAGACTTTGGTCTCGGACAACTGCAGCTAGAGGTCTTCGATGGCAACCCGGGCAACGAAGGCAAGGTGTTTAGCGGTGACACGCTCCGTGAGCTGATGGACCTGATCACAAAGGTCGAGTCGCGCGCGTGCCGAATGCCTGCCGACGGAGTTGTTCCGTTCAACGAATACCTTGCGGCGGCAACAACGCCGGATTGTGAGCTACCCCACTACTACACCGTCTATGACGGTAGAGGTGAGTTCCTCGATAACGAGGAGCAGATGCAAGCCAAGGTCGAGTCGGTGACTGCGGCCACTGGTCGCCCCCTCGTGGTCTACGAGGGTCTAGAGTCATCCTGCTCCCGTAAAGAAGCTGATATCGAGGTTTACGCGCTTCACCTGGGCCGCGAGCTGCAACCCCTCTTGTCACGACTGTTAGAGCTTGGTGTCCACGCAGAGATGTTCAAACACAGCGAAGAGCCGCGTCTCCAAGTGACCGCGAAGGAGAAGCGTATTCCGGCGCAGAGCTTGTTTGAGGCGATCCAAGCGGTCACCGATGAGTGCAGCAGCGGCGTCGAGATCCAACGCTACAAAGGCCTCGGTGAGATGAACCCGCAGCAGTTATTTGAGTCGACGATGGACCCTGCACGTCGCTCGCTGCGTCGCGTCGCGGTCAGCGACATGGTTGAGGCAGACAAGATATTCACCGTGCTTATGGGGCCGGAGGTGGAGCCCCGGCGTAACTTCATCGAGAGGCACGCGCTCGAAGCAACCAACATCGACGTGTAATAGGGATGGCTGACCAGCTGCAGCCATTCCACCTCGCGTTCCCGGTCGATGACTTAGAAGCGGCGCGTCGTTTCTATGTCGGCGCGATCGGTTGTGGGCTAGGCCGGTCAAGCGCGCGGTGGATTGACTTCAACCTGTTCGGTCACCAGGTCGTCGCCCACTTGGTTGATAGGGGGGAGTTGCCAAGCAGCAACGTCAACCCGGTCGACGGTGATCATGTCCCAGTACCACACTTCGGTATCGTGCTCGAGTGGCGGTGTTGGCACGAGCTCGCGGATCGCCTCCGAGGTCAAGGGGTCGATTTCGTGATTGAACCACGCGTTCGCTTTGTTGGTATGCCGGGAGAGCAGGCGACGATGTTCTTCCTAGACCCCGCTGGGAACGCGCTAGAGTTCAAGTCGTTCCGAGACCGAGGTCAGTTGTTCGCGACCCAGTAGCGGTGGCTGGTTCGTCGAGGTGACGAACGGTTCACGTGCACTGAGGCGGCCGCTGCGCGACCCCGGTTGATCAGCTGGTCGGTGGGCTGGTACGGCTTAGCAGTTGATCCCCCCGGATGGTCGGAGGGCGCCCCTGTCGCTGGTCCCTTCGGTAGCAAGGGGGTAAGAGGTGGGGGGGGTGGACGCCCGCTGCGAATGTCCGCGACTGAGGCGGGCGCTTAAGCTGACGGCGCCAAAAGGCCGATAACGAGGACGTGAAGGGTATCGACAAGATCACCTCTGTGCGTCTCGCGGAATCACTCACCGAGCGAGGCGCGGTCTCGTCGGAAGTGATTACCGACGCGCTCTATACGCAGGACAAGGACGGTGAACCTTTTGTTCAAGTCCTTGTTAACGGCGGACACATCACTGAGTGGGATCTCGCGAAGTTGGTCGCGGAGAACTTTAACTTGCCGTTCTTGATGGCTGGCAACTACCAGATCAGCGAAGCGGCGCAACAGCGGTTTCCGGTAGAGACGCTGTTCAAACACATGATCGTTCCGCTTGACTCGTTTGGTGACATCGTGACAGTCGCGATGCCAGTCATGCTCCCTTTTGATCAGCTCGCGGCGATTCAGAGAGAGCACAACTGCGACTTATTCCCATACGTCGGCCTGATCACTGAGAACAAGAAGATCCTCGGCGACATGTTTAAGGGTTACCACCAGTGGATCGACGAAGAGGCGAAGCGTCGTGAGTGCCGGGCAAACGGCGGTGAATCGCAGTTGAGCCGTGGCGGGAGCAGCGAGTGGATGAGCATTTTTAACGCCGGCGACCAAGCGATCCAAAAGCCGCAGCGGACCTAGTTTTTAGGTCTCACGCTCAGCTTCAGGGTCGTTCACAGCCTCTAGCGCCTGGTGTGTTAGGTCGTCGATGCGAACCTTGGATGGCTCTAAGACCGCGCGCGCGCGAGAGAGAGCTTCAGTGGGGACCAACACGCGTACATTGCTAACGTTGAGCATTCGCTGGCTCATGGCGAACTCATCCGCTGCGGAGTCACCATCGACAAACGCGGGGATACCCTCCGCCTCCAGCATCGCCACGTAGATTTTAGCTTGGGCTGGCGTGTTCGCGACCTTGGCGACAGCGCTAATGGGCTCACTCATTGTTTGGATCCTCTGAGGGAGGCGCGTGTGTCGTTGGTGCCTCTGCCTCAGGTTCATCGGTTTCGATAACCATGTCCTCATCGCCATCATCTATCACGCGCTCGGAGACGCCGTCACCAACTGCTGAGTGAGTTGGCGTCGACATCGCGTCGTGTGTCAGCTCGCGCAATGCATTCAGCGGGTTGGTGATCTCGGAAGGGGCCTTGGCGACGTTTTTGACCTCGCGCGCGGTGTTGGAGATCACCTGCTTAACGCTTCGGACCTCACCATCACGGTCGATCTGATCCTTAAAGTCTTGGAAGCTCCGCCTTAACTGCGCGACGACGCGGCCAAACTTACGTCCCGCATCAGGCAGATTTCTTCCGTATAGCAGGAGCCCTAGGAAGAAAAGGAGAGCCATCTCCTGCCAACCGATCGAAGAGAACAACGCGACCACAGCGTCCTCAGCATACCGTCAACCCACCTGGGCCGCCTCCGGGTAGCTCGCCCTTGGGCGCCGCGCCTGTAGCCACGGCTTACGAACGGGTCTCGTTCGCAGTTGCATGCGGTTAAGTCCATCGAGCATTAGAGGTCACACGCTGGGACATTTTGAGGTGAGGTCGCGCCTTGGCTTAGGCCTCGGGGTGGTTGTGGCCTAGCAAGCCCCACAGGCTCTGATCCGTAAGTGAGTCGGCCGCCGATACACCGGGGACTGGGGTGGAAGCACTGGACCGAGGTCGCCTCGGTCCGTACCTTCTTCCGCCCCCATGAGCGACAAGCCGATCTTCGCCGTTGAACGGCTCACCAAGAGCTACCAAGGCAAAAAGCCAGTTCTTAACGACATCAGCCTAGTCTTCCTCGAAGGCGCCAAGATCGGCGTCATCGGCCAGAACGGCGCAGGTAAGTCGACCTTACTTCGCATTATGGCGGGTGATGACCGGGAGTACGACGGGACCGCGCGCCTTGCCGATGGCAAGACGGTTGGCTACGTGCCTCAAGAGCCCAAGCTGATTGAAGACCTCACGGTTCGTGAGAACGTTGAGAAGGCGGTAGAGCCGATCCGCGACCTCCTCAAGCAGCATGAAGACGTGTCAATGAAGTTGGCCGAAGACCTTCCCGCCGATGAGATGGACAAGGTCATGGCCGAGTTCGAGCGGCTGCAGGGGGAGATCGACGCGAGGGACGCTTGGGAGATTGATCGACACGTCGAGACCGCGATGACCAAGTTGCACCTGCCGCCCGGTGAGAAGAACGTCTCAGCGTGCTCGGGTGGTGAGCGACGTCGTGTCGCGTTGTGCCGGACGCTGCTGGAAGCGCCAGACTTACTGTTGCTCGATGAGCCCACCAACCACCTCGATGTTGAGACCGTCCGTTGGCTCGAAGAACAGCTCGCGAACTACAAGGGGACCGTCGTTGTCATCACGCACGACCGTTTCTTCCTGGATAACGTCGTCGGGTGGATGCTCGAGGTTTGGCACGGCCGCGCGATCCCATACGAGGGCAATTACTCCGAATACTTGATTCAACGCGCCAAGCGCATGGCGTCGCAGGAGCAAGCGCAGCAAAAGCGCGCCAAGTTCCTCGAGCGTGAGCTGGATTGGATTCGGATGAACCCGAAGGCCCGCGCCACCAAGAATAAGTCTCGTCTAAAGAACTATGACAAGATGATGGAGGAGGAGGTCGAGCAGGCGGACGACGCTGTTGAGCTGCAGATCCCCGCTGGTAAGCGCCTCGGCGATACCATCATCAGATTTGAGAAGGTCTATTTCTCGTATGACGGAGAAACGGACGTGCTCGAGAACGTGTCGTTTGACATGCAGCCAGGCGACATCCTTGGCATTGTTGGGCCAAACGGCACCGGCAAGACGACGTGCCTGAAGCTGATCACCGGTCGGCTTGAGCCACAGCGGGGCACGGTGACCGTCGGCAAGACGGTAGATCTTTGCCACGTTGATCAGGAACGCGAGACGCTAGACCCTGAGCGGACGGTTTGGGAAGAGATCGCCGACAGCCAAGACATCATCAAGCTTGGCAAGCAGGAGATGAACAGCCGCAGCTACGTGGCGAAGTTCAACTTCACTGGTCCAGACCAACAGCAGAAGGTGGGCTCCTTGTCCGGCGGTCAGCGAAACCGCGTACAGCTTGCTAAGATGCTTCGTCGCGGTGGCAACATGATTCTCCTCGACGAGCCGACAAACGACCTTGACCTTGATACGTTGCGGGTCCTCGAGGAAGGCATCCAAAACTTCCCGGGGTGCATGGTGATCGTCTCACACGATCGGTACTTCCTAGATCGCGTGTGCACGAAGATCCTTGATCTAGGTAACTACGAGCCCGGCAAGTTCCTCGACAGTCTGTAGCTCGACGCTGCTGCGGGAACGACTTAGTGACGCCTAAGGCCGGTCGCGACGCCAGCGGTCGCGACGCAAATGGCGGATAGGCTGCCGAGGACGAAGCTCTCAAGGTTGCCCCACTCACGCTCGACCATGAGGTTGAAGCGCGCCCAGAGGCTGTTGACCACGCTCCAATCGACGACCACCATTTCGGCGTAGCTGAGGATGATCGTCATTAGAAACCAAAAGCTGACGGCGATGAGCGCCGACTTCACGACCGCTCGCAAGAAGACGCCCGAACAGAAGCCTGCGAGATAGCTGACGCCGAGCCAGAAAACACTTCTGGGGAGGTTTTCCGGTGCGGGTTCCGGCGCTGGAATTGTTCCCGCATCAACGCTTGCGGCGGGCGCTGTGTCGAGCATTACGGGGCCGCCGCTCCCCGCCATTGTGGCTGTCGTGCTGCCCCAAATGAAGCTCATGACGCCGCCAGCTACGACGGCAACAACAGCCACACCGAGCAAGAATTGCTTCCACAGCGGCATATCGCCCATCCATTCAGCGACGCTGCGTCGACCTAGCGCGCGTCTTGGCTGCGCCAAGCTAGGGTCTTCTTGGATGAGCATGAAGCCCACTATGAGTCGATTGTTCGCAACTGACCACCCCCAGTGAGCGTCTCACCCCCCTCGACGCTTTTACGCTTTGTGGATATTGGCGCAGCCCGGAACATCAGAGCACCAATGAGAACCATCCTCTCTGTCGCCGCGACGGCTGTTGTCGCTACCGGCGCGTTCGCTCAGGACAAGATCACGTTGAAAAACGGAGATGTGATCACTGGCAAGGTCGCCTCAATGGTCGATGGCAAGGTCACAATCGACTCGCCGTTGTTAAACAACGTGGTCGTCGCGATCGGCGACGTCGCCAACATGGTGACCGGCGGGGAGGTGACGATACAGACAGCCGATGGGGCGCAATGGAAGCGCCGCATCCTCGGTGTTGAAGCGGCTGGATTTCAATTATCTGGTGAAGCTGGCGACCGGATCTCGTTCGAGCTCTTAGACATGATCAACCCCCCTCCTGAGGAGGAGTCCGAGTGGACTGGATCGATCAAGTTGACCGCGCTGTATACCAGCGGCAATACGCGTCGAGAGTCAGCTGGCTTGCTGTTTGACGCGTCGCGGACGACGGGCGCCGACCGGATAACCGTGGACGGGATCTGGAACTATGGTGCGGATACGGCAGCGGACGCGCTGACCGGCGCATCTGTGAAGACGGTGACGCAGCGCCGCGCCGGGGCTGGCCTTAAATACGACTACTTCCTCAGTGATCGGTGGTACGCGCTCGCGACGACGCGCGCTCTAAGCGACACGTTGGCGGACCTCAAGGTCAGGTTCACGGCCGGTCTCGGCGTTGGGTATACGTTGATCGACAACGGTGCGACGCTGTTGTTGACAGAGGCGGGCCTCTCTTCCTACAGCGAAGATTACCGGCAGGCAGGGCTCGCGACGGAAGAGAGCCTCTCGGCGCGCCTCGCATACCGAATCGAGCACGTCTTCAGTGAAGACACCAAGCTGACCCATCGAGTCGAGGCGTTCCCTTCCGTCGAAGATTCGGAAGACTTCTACCTTCAGGCGGTCACTGAGTTGAGCACGTCGTTAACTGACAGCATGGTTGCGTCGATCGCACACACGCTCGACTACGACAACACCCCAGCTGATGGGCGCAAGAAGGGCGATAACCGCCTCTTTCTGACCGTTGGTTGGAGCTTTTAATAGTCGTAGGTCACTTGATCCGTAGCCGACGCGCCGCCGAAGCGGTTCTGGCGACCTTGCATCCCGCCAAACGTCGGTTGGAAGTCGAGCCGGAACGTGACCTCCTCGTTGAACGGGTTGTACGCCGCCGTGATGCCGATGATCCAGTCGTGGTCGCGTCGACGGAGACCGAATGAGTAATTCAACATCACATCACGAGCGAGGTCGCGCTGCGCGCGACCGAACAACATCCACCGGTCAAAGATGGTAGTGCGGGCGCCGATACCGGCCGCGCCCTCGAAGAGGCTGTCCTCGCGGTATTCGAAGGTCCAGTCGAAGCCTGCGACAGGGCCGACGGCCAACTCAGTGTCGCTCGTTTGGACGCCGTTGTCCCAGTCGAGGTCGCCATAATGAGCGAGCGCGAAGGTGTCGAACGGCATCCAGCTGACGTTCGGACGTAGCAGTATGTCGTAGAAGAACAGCCCCAACGACTCACCACTGTTGTCGCGATCGCTGTTTGGGAGCAGGTCTTGCGCGAAGTCGAGAAAGATGAAGTCGCGCGGTTGCCGTCCAAGGTCGGTGTCGACCATTTTTTGGACGAGGTTGCGAACCTCGAAGCGTACGAGCTCACGTTCGGTCAGCAGGTCTGTTGTCGCATACCCAAGCTGATACAGCCGGGTGGGGTTGACGTCGTCGAATTGAAACAACGAGTCGCGGCGATCATCGACGTGGTAACGGTTGCGGTAGGTTAGGCGCGGCGCGATTACGTGGCGCACCCCGTCTGCGGCGCCTTCACCGTCAATCCACCGCCACGTCTTCGACAGGCGCGTGCCGACCTGTAAACCTGCTTCAAGCGCGACGCGCTCCTGGCTCTCGTCGTCGAGGGTGTTGTCGTAGAACGATCCGACACCGCTCACGTAGGGCCTGAAGTTAAAGGCCCCGAGGTGGAACGGTGCGGAGAGCTCGACGTGCTGGTCTGCGCGTAGCGTGCGGTCGCTGATACGGAGCCCAGCACGGTCGTCGTAGTCGCTGCGTCGTTGACCGACTTGGGTCTCAAGGTCGAGCACGATTGGGGTCGCCCAAGGCGTCTCAGCTACTGGCTCGGCGAGCCACTGATAGGTCATCACCGGCAGCTCTTCGATGAAGCGATCAGCTAAGTAGCGGTCATCTCGGTAGCTGAAGTCGCTGAGGTTGAACCGCGTGCCAATGGTGAGGAGGTGGTTGCCGTCTGCGTGGTGCAGGTACGCGCTGGATTCGGGCAGCTCAGCCGTTCGATATGGGTCGATAAAGAACTCGCTGTAGACGCCTGCGTCTGATCCGTAGAAGGCTTGCAGGTCAAGGTGTGTGTTCTTACCGAGGTGGACGCGGTTGGCGCTCCTTACTACCGATCGGTTGGTTTCATCGATGAGTGTTTGGTCGAGGTTGCTGCGGATCTCTCGGACGTTCGAGCCGCTATCGTTGATGTAGAACGCCTCCGTCCAACCCTCGTAGAGCCCGTTGACGCCGTAGGTCAGCCTTGGCTCTAGGATCGCGCCTCGCTCTTGGACCCAACCCATGCCGAGCTCCCACTCACCGCGGAACTCACCCCTGGGTCTCCCAGTGATCAAATGATGAAGCGCGCCGCCAGTTTGATTCCACGGCGTCCCAAATACGACGCCGACTTGCGCGCCCAGCGCGTTTGAGTAACCACCAGAGACACCCTTCAGCGGGAACTCGCTCTGCGAGCCCGTAAAGACGTGGGCATCCGGTATGGGGATAAGGTCGACGCCGCCGATCTGGATGGTTTGGCCGCGCGCGATAACCTCAAATTCACCAACGCGCTCGATGATCTCTGCCTCACTGACATGAAGGGCTGCGTGAGGCTTGGCGGCGCCACATGTCGTCAGCGTCAAGTTCTGCCCGACCCAGCGGGATCCCTGCTTGATGAGTCGGGGTCCTCGCACCACGAGCTCCTGCTTGCCGGCGCTGTTTACCGTTTGGTAGCGGAGCTCAGCATTTTCTACGACCAGGCGGTCGTCGACCGGTGAGATCCACATGCGATCACAGCGAACAAGCTCGAGCCCGTTTTGGGTGACGACAATGTCGCCGTCGCAATACAGATATCGAAACAGGCGCAAGGCTTGCTCATCGACGGCGTCACCGGGCGAGCTGGTCGCGCGCGGCGCTTGGCCGATGTCGTCCAAGGTGCGTTGTAGCCGTTCACGTATCGCGGTCGTGGAGAGGTGACGGCGTGCCGACGGCGCAGGCACGCTGCGCGTCGGGAGTCCTTTTTGGCGACCACGTTCGATGGTGTCTTGAACGGCCTCGAGGTCGTGGAGGAGCAGGAGGTTCTCGCCGCGGACCGTCAAATTCAGTGAGTTGACGATGAAGCGGAAGCCGCCATGAGCCTGGACTTCGTAGTAGTCGTCGCGTTTACGCGAGCGGAACGCGCCGTTTTGGAGCTGATAATCGGTGCGGGTCTCCTGTGTGTGGGCGAGATCGATGACCGTCAACGCCAGGGCCGCGCTCGCGAATATTCGGGGTGAGATCACCACGTCCGACCCTCACCAAGCTCGATGACCTCTGAGCTCTGCGAGGCGCTGCTCGGGCCGGCGCTGACCTCCCAGGTCAGATAGTTGACCGCGATTCGCGTCGAACGGAGCTCTCGGCCGTTTGGCAGGGTGATGATCGCGGCCTTGGGGTCGCTCGCCACGCAGGTCTCGTTTAGCAGGTCTAGCTCTACTTTCGCCGCGCGCGCACCAAGCCGCGGCCAGTCTACGCGGACATCATCTCCCCGAATGATTGAGACCTGTCCGGTCTTGCGAAGCCGCCGCATCACCAGCTGCCGCGCGTCGATAATCAAGCCTTCGGGATCAAGCGCTCCGTCAGGGAGCAGGCTCGTCGCTTCGACTGGACCTGTATAGCGTACGGCGTCTGGCTCGATGTGGATGTCACCACGACACACGGCGCGCATGTCTGACAAGAGGCCGCTGCCGCTCGAGTCGTGAAGCGTCATCGTTGGCGGCATCATCACCGACCGACCTTCAAAGGTGCTTAGCGCCGACAGGCGAATCTCCGCGTCATTCCTGAGGCGCACGCGCGCGCCGCGGACAACGACCTCTCTATCGCCCTGGCGACGACGTACAACCGCGGGCGTCTGGGTGTCGGGGTCGCCCAGGAACAGCGCGGCGGCGCCACCTTGACTGATCAACATCCTCTGCCCAGATGCCTCTACATGTCCCTGCGCCTCGTCATCCAGCTCAAATAGCCGAACCTCGTCGACTAGTAGCCATGGGCGTGAGAGCGAGTGAGTCGCGAGGCGGCGCAGCGCGACGCTGTCGCCGAAGTGCGCTGATGACGCCTCTGGCGTCATGACGAAAGGAAGCAAACGCATTCGACCAGCAGCGCAGGCCACGGTCGTGGTTTCGCGGCCCTCCGGCTTGGGGAGGCTCGCATAGATCTGAGCGGGCTGGTTGTCGTTAGCGCGCGCGTCGACGATCACGGCGCGCGGGCCCGCATGGTAGATGTCGATGCGTGGGCCGCGCACCTCAACCGAGTAACCGTCTGCCAACTCGCCCCCCGCATCGTTTAGCCAGTTGCGCTGTAGTCGCGGTGTGCGACGGTCTGCGTCCAGCTTGTTCCACGGCGCCACATCTACATCTACGGGCAGCAGCCGCATCGATCTCGGACCGGTTTGCGTGACTCTGGGAGCTTGGGCGCGGAGGCGTTCACCGCCTCGAATGAAGGTTGTTTCTACTGGCAAGCCGATGACATCTAGGTCGGTGACTCGGCCCCCCTCGATTTTGGCGCTTAGCTGGCGGACGCTTCGCAACTCCGTTTTTTCGCGGCCAAAGTAGGCGGAGATCTCATCGCGCGGCGCGCGCAGGCTCAGGTCTGTTTGACCGTCAACACGGGTGACGTTGCAGCTGCCTAAGCCTTTAGCGAACGCGTCACCGTAGCGGATGTCGTAGCGGTGTTGACGCCAAGCTGCGTCCTGGGCCTCGCCGCTCGGGCCGAGCCGCAGTCGCTCCTCACTGCCTGCGATGGTCAGCATCATGCCATCACTTCCTGTCGCCGTAAGGGCCGGTGTTTCGGCCTTGTCGCCGACGCCGGGCTCGCTCTTTTGCGAGATCTCGACAGCTCCGAACGCCTGAACGCAGCTCGTCTCCGTGTCTAGGCGGCGAGCGATCACGATGCCTTCGCTGGCGAAGACATCGCGCGCGCCGCTCTTTAGCCGCGAGCGATCCATGAAGACCACGACTTGTTGCTGTTCGAGCGACTGGGTTGTCCAGCGCGGGAAACCCAGGGCGCGATGTAGAGCGCCCGCGGAGTTGCCCGGGCGAACTAAGTGGATTCGTCGCGGTGACTGGCCTACGAGCAGGTCGCGTCGGTTGTTGTCGCCGCCTAACTCTGTCTGGGCGACGCGCGAAGGGCCGCCGTGAGCGGTGATCACATAAGGCTCGCCGAGCGGTCCTGGACGCACTGTGATGCGCGGTGTTTCGATCTGCATCCCGGGGACGTCGACGGTCGCGGGAGCGCCGGCGAGCGCCAACCGCTGCCAAATGATATCGCTGCGGTCGTCATGTTGGATCGTCGGCGCGGGATGGTCACCGTTGTCACGGAGCAGCCAGCCCGTGAACTTGTCGCCGCGAGCAACAGATCCCTTGACGCCTTCTGGTCTCCGCCCCCCTGGCGCGGCCAGGCTGCCGCGATCCAGGCTCAACGCGACATCATCCCTCAACGTTATTCGCGCCGCGCCGCTGACCATGTCCTCGACGTAGTGCATGCGACCCGATGCGCGCACCTGCACATCTTCAGTCTCAAGTCGCGGCTCGGAGAAGATCGTCACAGAAGCGGTGCGAAGGCTGCTTTGTCTGCTACGTGGCAGGCGCGTTTGTGCACCCCGGCCTGTGAGCCGGGCCTCACGACGACCTTCAAGCTGCACCTCTACTAGTTGGTCGTCCGCCGTTGTCAGCTGGATCTCATCATCGCTGACGTTCACCTTCGCATCGCCGAGCTGAAGGCGCATGCCAGCGAGCCGTCCCCCTGGCTCACTCGTTACGACGGTGTCTCGGAGGTCAATGGTCTTATTTTCCTCGAGCCGCGGCTTGCCGTCTGCATCTCGGCCAATCTCGAGGAATGCTTGGCTCGCCGTGACGGTCGCGGCGTGCTTGTCGTTGTCGAACAGCTCAAGGCGCACATCGGAGAGTTGTTGGACGCCGTTACCGATCGGTCGGCTGTCTTCGGCGCGCAGCACGAACAAGGTCTCCTTGCGGATCTCGCCGCCGCCCAAGTCGATCTCACGCCGTCTCGGGTAGACGAGCTTTCCTGACTGCGAGACGGTCGTTTTGAGGCTGCTGTCTTGGACGCTCACGCCAGGGGGCTGGGGCCTCTCCGCTTCCGGGCTCTGATTTGCGTCTACGCCGCGCACAGCGATGTCATCGCCGATAGCGAGCTTGAGGGCGACTAGGCCGAGTGTCAGCAGCAGCGCAAATGCGGCCAGCGCTTTCACGGGCGCCCGTCCTTGTCGATGACGCTCTGCCAGACCCCCCGAGCCTTCAGCAGTTCTTCGATGACGTCACGAACTGCGCCGAACCCAGCTGATCGATGGGTGATGAAGTGTGCTTGATGAATCACCTCGGCGCGCGCTTCGGGGACGGTCGCAGCGAAGCCGACCTGGCGCAGGACGGGCAGGTCGAGCAGGTCATCGCCGATATAGGCGACACGGTCTGGGGTGAGGCCTTGGCGGGCGAGCAGCTCTTCAAAGGCCGCAGCTTTGTCGATGCGCCCAAGGGTTACGTCATGCACACCGAGCTCTTTCGCCCTGCGCTGTACGATCTCGCCGCCGCGACCTGATAAGAATCCAGACTTCCCGTGACAGCGGTGCCAGTAGACGATGCCCGCCGCGTCGTGCACGTGGAACGACTTGTATTCTCGGCCTTCAAAGTCGAAGTGGACGCGGCCATCCGTCAGCACGCCGTCGACATCCATCAACAAGAACTCGATGGCGCTTAGCGCATCGTCGTCTGGGCGTCGTTGCCCAGGGGTGAGGTCGTCGCGGCTCATCTAATTTTCAGATTGAGCAGGTCTTGAACATCGAGCAGACCCAGCAGCCGCCCATCCTTGTCGACGACCGGCAGCTGGTCGATCGCGTGTTGATGCAGGAGCGCCAACGCCTCTAGCGCGAACGTGTCTGGGTCTATGGACCGAGGCTTCGGCGTCATCGCCTGATGGATGCGCAGCTCCCGAGGGCTAGAGAGTCCATTTTCGATCAACCGACGAAGGTCTCCATCCGTGAAGAACCCGACCAGCTTGCCGCTCTTGTCGATGATGCTCGTGGCGCCGGGGCGCCCAGGTGTACTCGTCATCACCTCGATAGCTGTCAGCACCGTTGCGTCATCTTCGACGCAAGGGTTGCGATCTCCGGTGCGCATAAGCTCTCCGACTTTCATGAGCTTCCGGCCGAGGTCGCCACCCGGGTGGAATCGCGCGAAGTCGTCGGGGCCGAAGTCCCGGCCTTCTTGCACGACCAGCGCCAACGCGTCACCTAGCGCGAGCATCGCGGTCGTGGACGTGCTCGGGGCGAGCCCATGCGGGCCAGCTTCGTCGATTCGCCCTAGCTCAAGCACGAGGTCGCTGTGCCGGCCGAGCGTTGATCCGCGTTCTTGGGTGATGGCGATCATCGATGCGCCGCATGATTTAATGTGCGGCAACATCACCAGCAGCTCCTCGGTCTCCCCCGACTTTGAGAAGGCGAGTAGCAGGTCGCCCGCGTCGACGCGGCCGAGGTCGCCATGAATGGCTTCTGCTGGGTGCAGGAAGATGGATGGAGTCCCCGTTGACGCCAACGTCGCGGAGATCTTTTGGGCGATGAAGCCGGCTTTGCCCATACCGGTCGTAACGACGCGGCCGCGCAGCCCGAGGACCATGTCCAGGGCCTCTAGGAAGGGGTCACCAATGCCGTCAGCCACTTGGCGGACGGCGACAGCTTCGCACTCGACGATCTGCCGGGCACGTTCGATCCGTGGGTCCATCGGGGTGCAGAGATTAACAGGTGTGGCCCTGAACGCCGCTGAGGAAGTGCGGCGTCCCAGGAGGCGTTTTCAGCCGACCGCTGGCGCCGTCGTAAGCTCCCATGCCCTTGTCAGATCCTGACTAGTCGCGGCTTCAAATTGCTGCTCATCTACGTAGCAGAAACGACCCCAGAACTCCGCGGCGCCCATCGGGGTGGCGAAATAAGGTCGGGGGGTCTGAAGCGTGCGGGGCACTACCCATGAGGCGTCGCGCGTGAGGATAACGTTCCAGGTGTCGGTGCGCCTCACGTCAGCTAGCGAGATGAGCGCCTCAGCGCGGTCGTCTACGGGACCGCGGACCCCGAGGACGCAGCGGCTGATGTCTTTGGCGACGAGCTCGCAGGCGCGCGGCATGGCGATCGGTGGGGTCGTCACTGGCCGCTCGCCGACCTCGCTTAAAAACGGCAGCCGTTCATTGATGAGGTGCGCGTGCGCCCGCGGGATAGTGGCGGCTGCGCCGATGTTGTTAAGCAGCGCGGTCCCGTCGCTGCGCTCGACCCAATCCAATGTTGCGCGCCAGAACGCCAGATCGGGGTCGCGCGCTGGTTGCGTCATCCACAAGATCCGCTGGCCTCGTCCGAAGGGGAATTTGTTGGGGGTCAACGCCAACGTTTCGCTTCGCCAGTAGGACTCTTCATCGATGATTCGTGCTGCTGGGCTTGGTTGGAAGGCTGGCTGATTTTCGCGGTCGTAGCCCTCGCGGTCGCGTCGTGAGGGAATCAGCGCCAAGTGCGCAGTCGCGCCGTAGACCTTTAGCTTGCGCTCATCGCTTGGCGCGAACGGGACAAGGGTCTCTGGAAGCGTCAATGGCAGCTCGACCATGAGCTACGGATGTACTCCGAGTAACCGTTCGCCTCAACCGCCCCGGCGGTCGTTCATTTGCTACAAGTGCTTCGCGCCGCTACCTTCTTTGCCTGTCAGACGCCGCCCCATCGGCAATAACAGCCCCTAACGGTTCAAACCTTGCGCATCGTATTTTTTGGTACTGGCGACTTCGCGATCCCTTCGTTGAAGGCGCTTAAGGAAAACGGCCTATCGCCGGAGTTGGTCGTCACGAAGCCGGACGCGCCTCGCGGCCGTGGCCGCAAGATTTATGACGCTGAGGTGAAGCTCGCTGCCAATGACCTTGAGCTCCCTTGCGCGCAGCCTGTAGACCCGCACGACCCGGAGTTCTTTGAGCGGCTGCAGGCTCTAAAGCCAGACGTGGGCGTCGTCATCAGCTATGGCGTCATCCTTAAGCGGGAGATGCTCGGCCTGGCGGCGCACGGCATGATCAACGCGCATGCGTCGCTTTTGCCCCTCTATCGCGGCGCTGCGCCGATTCAGCGATGTATGCGAGAGGGACATCAGGAGACCGGCATCAGCGTGATGAAGATCACCGAAAAGCTGGACGCTGGTGATGTCATGTTGGTGGAGAAGACAGACATCGGCGCCACCGAGACCGCTGGTCAGCTTCGGGTGCGGTTGGCTGAGCTCTCAGGAAAGGCCTTGGTGAGGGCGCTCGTGGCGATCCGGGACGGCAAAACTAGCTACACGCCGCAAGACCACTCGAAGGCGACGTACGCGCCGAAGATCGAGAAGGAGCACGGGGTGATTGACTGGACGTTGCCGGCTGTTGAGGTCGATTTGTTGGTGCGTTCGATGACCCCTAAGCCTGGAGCTCAAACCCGCCTCGGCAACAAGCGGTTCATTGTGATGGAAGGCACCGTCGAGCAAGACCTCTACGGAATGGGGATCCCCGGCGCGCTGCAATCGTCGGGCGAAGAGGGCATCCGCGTTTGCACAGGTAAGGATCTCTACCGCATCACCCGGATTAAGCCAGACAACGGCCGTAACATGACGGCCGGTGAGTTCGTGCGCGGACATCAAATCGCGCCCGACGCGCGGTTTGGGTGATCCCCTTGGTCAGCGCGAGGGGTGTGGCGCTGCGGGCGTTAGTCTCGCTGCACAGGCAGCGAGGACGTCGGCTCCGAACTGAGTTAGAAGGGTGCGGCCTCCAGGGTCGCGACCTCGCGTTTGCCTATGAGCTTGCGCACGGCGTCATGCGACGCGAGCGCCTGCTAGATCATGTGATCGCGGGCCTCGCGCACCGAGGCATACCGAAGCATCCGCTTCTCCTAAGCGCTCTTCGACTCGGGGTCTACCAACTGCTTTTCATGCCGGGGATGCCGCCTCACGCGGCGGTGCACGAGACCGTCTCGCTGATCAGAAACAACAGAGGGTTCGCCAACGCTTTGTTGCGCCGCGCCGCCGGAATGGTCAGAAGTCGTGGGGCTGACGCAGATCGCCCGCGAGAGGAGCTGTGGCTGAGCGATCACCGCGCCTTGATGCTCCCCAAGCCGTTACCGCCAGGACAGGCTGACAGGCTTGCGGTGCTGCATTCGATGCCAGCATGGCTGGCGCAGAGATTTTGCGATCAGCACGGTGAGCAGGGGTTCGGGCAGATCGCGCAGGCTGCGAGCACGAAGCCTGTGATCCATCTACGCTGCCGGGGAGCTGCCGAAGAACTTCGGGCGCGCTTGCAAGCCGAGGGCGTCGAGGTGGAGCTGTCGCGAGACCCGCGGATGCTTCGGTGGGTGGGTGGCGTGTCGCCGTTTGCGACCCGGTCGTTTTTGGGCGGTGACTTCGTGGCGCAAGACCCGACCGCGTTGGCTGCCGCCTCGGCGCTGCCGTGTAGGGATGGGGATCAAGTGATTGATCTATGCGCGGCGCCTGGCACGAAGACGACGTTCTTGGCTGAGCAAGTCGGGGCATCCGGCAGGGTCTTCGCTTGTGATCCGGACGCCGCGCGGCGCGAGCGCGTCGTGGAGAACGTGCAGCGGTTGCAGCTTGGTGACGTGGTAGAGGTCGTCGCTGATCCAGCTGGGCTGGAGCCTGCTGACTGTGTGCTCGCGGATGTGCCGTGCTCGAACACCGGCGTCCTCGGTCGTCGCGTCGAAGTACGCGGCCGCCTAACACCAGAGACGTTTAACGAGTTGGCGGCGTTGCAGCAGGAGATCTTCACACGGGCCGTCACGCTGACCAAGCCTGGCGGTCACCTGGTCTATTCGACTTGTTCGGTTGACCGAGAAGAGAATGAGGCCGTGGTTGCTGCGGTGATGGAGCTTCACGGTGATTTAGAGCTGCTGGATCAATCGCTGACGTTGCCTGAGGCTGGTATGCGTGACGGCGGCTTCTACGCGTTGCTACGCCGGTCAACATGAACCTCAGCGGCGATGGGGTGGGGTGGACTGCGAAGATCGGATAGAACGGTTCAGGTAATGCCTTCGAGAAATTCATCTCGCCGCCGTGCTAGCTCGTCTCGCCGCCGCGCCTCTCCTGCAAAGAACAACTCGACGCCATTGGTTCTCGGTGGCGTAGGGGCCTTGCTGTTGGTCCTGCTGCTTTTCGCTATGAACAGCGGCTCCGACGGCGACGCGACCGGATCACCCGAACAACCTGATCAGCAGCAAAGACAGGCGCCTAAGCCGCGGAAATCTACGCCGCTGAAGCAGGGCGCAGCTCAGGCGGGTAAGGCGCCGGATCGTCCGGCGCCCCCCTTGACGACGGCGATGTTGCAGAAGGCCAACGCGATCATCGATGAGGCCAAGGTGCTCAACAATGAAGGGACCCGCCTACGCAACGCTGGAGACAACCGGGGCGCGCGCGCGAAGCAATCGGAGGCGAAGCGTAAAATGGATGAGGTCCTCGATTACCTCGAAGTGCCGTCTCTGTGGCACGAGGAGGCTGACCTTGAGGGCTGGGCGATGCCGGCGGAGTACGTGACATTGGGCAACCTATATGGGCGCATCGCGACGTATCTGAAGCGAATCCGCATGGGCGGGGGCAAGTGAGGGTCGTGTGAGCTGATGATGCTGCTGGGTTACCACACAAACAGCCTGCAGAACCACCGTCTGGATGACGCGCTCGGACTGCTGGCAGAGCACGGCTACGGCGCGGTGGCGATCACCCCCGACACCTGCCATCTAGACCCCAGCTTGACCGATGACGCTGAGCTCGATCGACTTCGGGCCCGGTTAGAAGAACTGTCCCTGAAGCCGGTCATGGAGACCGGCGCGCGGTTTCTGTTGGATCGATCAGTCAAACACGAGCCGACGCTGATGACGAAAGATGGCGCTGGCCGAGAGCGCCGGCTCGACTTCTACCGACGAGTAGCTGAGATGGGGGGCCGGCTGGGGGCTGAGGTGGTGTCTTTTTGGTCGGGCGTTGATCATGACCCCTCTTCGCGCAGCGCTGACTTGCTGCGGGACGGTGTCGCCGCTGCATGCGCGGTGATCCGGGACCAAGGCATGAGGCCTTCGATCGAGCCTGAACCAGGTATGGCGCTAGAGACGCTCGAAGACTACCTAAGCCTTCGCGAAGATCTGGGGGTTGAGGCGCCGGAGCTAACGCTCGACATCGGGCACCTCTATGCGGTTTGGGAGGGTGAACCACGTTTAGTGATCGATCGGGCGGCGCCGTTCATCGCCCAGGTCCACCTCGAAGATCACCGCCGCGGTGCGCATGAACACCTGCTCCCAGGTGATGGCGAGGTCGACTTCTCTGCGGCCTTAGCGGCGCTTGGTCGAGGGGGCTATAGCGGCCCTGTTTGCTTTGAGTTATCTCGTCACAGCCACTGCGCTCCACGCGCGGTCCGAGCTTGTCGCGACGTTTGGTCTCGCTGCGTTGGTGCCGAGCGGCGCTGGTGATCGCGGGATCCGACCGTTGACCATCGTATGACGGTTTCCGCGCTCAGCGCATGCGCCTGAACGGTCTCAGTCCTCGTAGTCCGACAGGACGGATTTGAGCGCCGCCGTGGCCTGGTCGAATTGAGCCGCGAGCTGCTTCGCGACGGTTTTGGACTGGTTGAGTTCGCGGTTACGCGTCGTGGACAGAAGCTGGTCGCAAAGGTGCTGAACTTGTCTCGCGCCGAGGTTTCCCGATGAGCCCTTGAGCGAGTGTGCGGCCCGTTCGACTTTGTCGAAGTTGCCGGACTCAAGGCCGTGGTCGATCGCGCTGACCTTGGACGGGCTGTCGTCCAAGAACATGTGGATCAGGTCGAGCAGAAGCTCTGGATCGCCCTCCTCGGTGAACGATAACAACTCGTTCAGTACTGCTTGATCCAAAACGTCTTGCATGTGATCTCTCCACGTTGGATCGACCCCCGACAGGCAAGACTTAATCTTCTTGAGAGACTCTCACGACGCTTCGATGGCAACGCAGCGTCAGGCTTCAACAGCTGCTCGGACCTCGTCGCTGGTCAGCAGTCGCTTGCTTGATTTGCCGGCTTTAAGCACCTTGGCGACGGCTTCGTCGGTCGGGTCTATGCCCATCCGCTCGAGCACGAACGCGGCGTTAGACCTTCCTGCCATCGGGCCTACAGCGATCCTCTGCTCGAGTCCGACCATGTGCGCCGGCACGCCTGAGTAGACGGAGTCGGCCAGCTCGGTGTCGCCTTTTTTGAAGGCCTTGATGACAGCGGCTGCGTGTACGCCAGTACCGGTCTCAAAGGCGTCTTTGCCGAGAACGGGATAGTTGTGAGGGATGTCTACTTCGAGCGCCTTGGAGGCAGCTTCGACATAGCTGGGTAGCGTGGTCAGATCGTTGTCGATCCAGCCGAGCAGGCGGCAATTAACTAGCAGCTGATCCATTGGAGCGTTGCCAGCTCGTTCGCCGACACCGAGCGCAGTGCCGTGTATTCGGTCTGCGCCCGCTTCGATCGCTGCGATGCAGTTGGCGATGCCGAGGTCTCGATCGCGATGCCCGTGCCAGTCGACGCCGATGCTCGTGTCGTGTTCATCGGCGAGGTCTCTCACAAATTTGACCACGGCGGCGGCGCCTGGCGGCGTCGCGTGTCCGACTGTGTCGCAGACACATAAGCGCTTGGCCCCGAGTTCGATCGCAGTGGAGTAGAGCGTCCGAACGGTCTCAGGCATCGCGCGGGTGGTGTCTTCTGTGACGTACATCACCGGGAGGTTGTTATCGCGCGCGAACGTCAGCGCGTCGCGGGTGTTTTGGATCATGCGCTCGAGGGTCCAGTCCTCAGCGTATTGACGGATGTAGCTGCTGCCGATGAACGCGCAGACTTCGATGGGTATGCCAGCCTTTTGCGTCATCTCCACGACTGGTTGAATGTCGCTAACTACGGTCCGGCATGCGACGTTGACGCCTATGGTGAGCCGGTTGTCCGCGATGTGTTTCGCGATCTTGAGGATGTCTTCGCGCGGGCGACCACCAGCGCCAGGCAAGCCGACGTTAGCGGTGTGAATCCCGAGCTTGTCCATACGCTCGATCAGGTCGATCTTGAGGTCGAGCGTAGGGTCGCTGACCGCAGGCGACTGCAGGCCGTCGCGCAGGGTCTCGTCGTCAAATTGCAGCGGACGGCTTGGCTTGAAGCTGCCGTCGGCTTGATTCCAGTCGTGGATGAGGTCCGCGATGCGTTCCATGGGCCGAGCATTATGCAGCAAGCAGGCTCCAGCCAAGACCGTGAACTGTCAGGGAACTTGCCCTCGGCCCTCAGATCAACGCGGATATTTTGGTCGAGGATCAGCGGTGGTGAGGATTGTCGTTGGAGCGAGCGATCGCTAGGGATGCGCCGCTCGGCGCTCCATTTTGGAAGCGCCTGCCTTAGGCCGACTTGCCGAGCGGCGGTTGATTCAGCAGGCGGTGAGAGCGGTCGCTGCTCTGCTGCGTCCGCGGCGCGGTGAGATGCGCTCGGCCGTCGAGCGGCGTGAACAGATCCTGCCCTGGTAGCGCGCCCAGATCCCCTGCATGATCCGAGGGTGATCGTGATGAAGTTCGGCGGCACCTCCATCGGGGGTGCGGCTGCGGTCCGGCAGGCGGTTGGGATCGTGGCGGCGCAGTTAGAGCGCAAGCCTGTCGTTGTCGTCTCTGCTCATGTCGGGGTCACAGACTCGTTGCTCGCTGCGGCGCGTGACACGGCGGACGTGGAGTCAGGCATCGACGAGATCGTCGATCGGCACCGCGCGATCCTGCGAGATCTGAACTTGGACGCTCGGCTCTTGGACGCGTTGCTAGACGAACTGCGAGATCTAGGGCGTGGACTGCGCTTGGTCGGAGCCGTCACCCCGAAGCTCACGGACGTGATCGCGAGCTACGGCGAACGGCTCAGCGCGCGCGTTGTCGCCGCGGCGCTCACAGCTGCGGGGATGAGCGCGACGCCCGTAGACTCCTTTAGAGTTGGCCTGCGTACGGACAGCAAGTTTGGCAGGGCCCGACCCGCGCCGGACGACGAGCTGATCCGTCGGTCTTTGTCCGACGTTCGCGGCGTCCCTGTCGTCACTGGATTTTTAGGCGCCGATGAACAGGGCAACATCACGACGCTTGGTCGCAACGGCAGCGACTTCTCCGCAGCGTTGATCGGCGCGGCGATCGGCGCGGAGGAGGTGCAAATCTGGACGGACGTCGACGGGGTTCACACTGCTGACCCGCGTATTGTGCCAGCCGCCCGATCGATAAGGCGGATGAGCTTCGCTGACGTGGCGGACCTCGCGTCTTTTGGGAGCACGGTGCTCCATCCGGCTGCTCTGGAGCCGCTGCGCCAAGCTGGTATCCCGCTTCGTGTCCGCAGCACGCTCGCGCCGGCGGCTGTCGGGACGACGGTGGCCTCTGCGGTCGACGGAGGTCGTCCGGTGGTCCGCGCGATCGCGCATCGCGATGATGTCGCGATGATCACGCTGCGCTCACAGCGCTTAGTTCCGCAGCACGCGTTCTTATCGAGGGTTTTCCGATGCCTTGATCAGATCGGTTGTGACACCGGGCCGGTCGCGGTGGGTGAGGCCGCGGTGACGATCGCGGTCGAGACCGCACGCGCTGAGCTCGCGGTTCAAGAGCTCGCTAGCCACGCTGACGTCGACGCTGCGGTTGGCCGCGCGGTCGTAGGTATAATCGGCGACGCTGCGCTGACCGACTATGGCGGGATTGTTGGAGTCCTCGGCGTGCTAGAACGTGCAGGTGTGACCGCTGAGTGCGCGGGCCTGGGATCGCTGGGGAGCGTCGTGGCGTTCTCGGTTACTTCTGGGCAGCTCGCTGAGACGGTTCAGTCGCTGCACCGCCACCTCTTCTCAGACTCTTGATGGCCTCCCAGCTTACGAACTTCACGATGTTGCGCGACGCTGTCATCGTAGCTGTGGTCGCGGTGTTGACCGTGCAAGGCCTCCGACGTTACTGCGGTGATCGCTATCTCGTGCCTTCAGATAGCATGCAGCCGGTTCTCTACGGCGACCCCGTCGATGGGGACGTCGTCTTCGTGAACAAGCTGGTGCGCGCGGTTGATCGTCGCCGCGGCGACCTCGTTGTCGTCGAGAGCCCGCAGCTGCCGAATCACCAACTAGTAAAGAGGATCGCGGCGTCTGGTGACGACACGCTCTGCTGGATCGACATCCAAAAAGGCGACGTCTGGCTCGGTGAGAACGCGCAGCAGATGCGGCGCGACGTCAAGGATCCGCGAGATGCGATGTCTTGCAGCGTCACGTGGGCTGTCGCCGGCGACGTGGCCTCATCAGAGGCGCTGCTGGACCTGCGCGCAGCGACACCTACTCAATCTGGCGAATGGATGTTGCCCCCGATGGCGCGCGGGCTCGCGGACGTACGTCCGCTGTTTAGGCCGAGTGCGCACAAGAATCGCCACCGTAGCCGATCCGAGCGGGTGTCACCGGCGAAGACGATCGGAACCTTAGCGCCGGTTGATGCATCGTTTCTCGACCAGCGTGGTGAGCGTGTTCTTGGCGGTGAGGACGTGCCGGTCGCTGATTGCGGGGTGCAGTTGTCGTTTCAAGGTCAGCCAGCGGCGTTGTTGTTGTCTATCGACAGCTCCGACTTTGCGACGACCTTTATATGGAGCCCCGAGCGCGATCATTTGCAGGTGTGGCTTGATGGTCGCGTCGTGTCCGAGCAAGACGACTTGTTAGGTCGGTCATGGAGCGGCGATTTAACGTTTGGCCGGCTGGATGGTCGCGACTACATCATGCTCGGCGGTGACCATCAATACGTGTTAGAGACGCCTGGCGTGAGTCTCTTGCCGCGTCCGAGAACTTGGCTGCATGTTGGCGTCGTCGGCGAAGAAGCCGCCGTCGTCGGGTCGATGAGAGTGTTTCGTGATGTCTACGCGTACCGAGACCCTGTAACTAGCGTCGGTGATGACAAACCATGGCCAAAGTTTGTCCGCCCTGGGCACTGGTTTCTGCTCGGTGACAACGCTTTTGATTCGCGCGACAGCCGTCATTTTGGCGACGTCGCCGCCGCCGCCTTCCTCGGTGTGCCAGCGTGGGTGATTGGGCCGTGGGCGCGCGCCCGGGCGCTCCCTCGATGACGACGTCAAGCGACGATCACGATCCAGAGGATGGGCTGCAGCCGGGCATGGTCCTCGCCGTCGGCGTCATCATCTACGGCGCTATAGCGAGCGCGGGATTGCTTTGGCTCTGGCTGCGCGGGCGCCTTGAAGCGGTCAGTGAGCAGTCTATCGGTGAGCGTGGTCTGTTGGCGTCTGCTGCGATCGGCCTCGCGGTCGGCGTCTGCGGAGCATTCGTCGTTAATCGCCTTTGTCGCCGGATACGCGGATTTGAAGAGCTGGCCTCTGCGGCGCAAGCGGTGTTCGCGCGCTCAGGTGACGGCGTCGGGATCGCGTTTGCGTTGCTTTCAGCCTTCGCTGAGGAGTTATTCTTCCGGCTCGCCGTGCAGGACGCCTTTGGTCTAATAGGTTCGGTCGCCGCCTACGTCCTGATGAATAGCAGCATCGGCGGTGTTCGGTGGGTGACCTTCGTGTTCTGTCACGCACTTATTTTGGGGCTGCTCGTGTGGCTCGGCTTTGGACTGCTCGGATCTACTACTGCCCACGCCATTTTGAACTATCTGTGTTTGCGACGGCTACAGACCTGATGATGTTCGCCTCTCGATCACGCGGCGCATTTCTCTACGCGTTGGCGCTTGTTGTATTGCCTTTGGCAGCGCAGCAGCAGCCGCAGCAGCCACCGATGCTGCTTCCGCAGGGCTTGGCGTTGCCGCGCGCGGACCGCGAGCTAACGATCGATGGTTCCTTGATCGACTGGCCCAAGCTGCCGGCGATGCAATTAAATGATCGCCGTCAGCTTTCGGGTACTGGCCACGGAGCATGGCGCGGGTTTGGCGACGCCAGCGCGGTCGTGTTCATGCTGTGGGACCAAGACGCGCTGTACATCGCCTGCTCTGCGCGCGACGAGTGGCATCGGGCGCTCGACGCAAACACGCTTCAGCTGACGGAGATCCCAGCAGCTGACTCGCTGATGTTGACGTTCGACCCTGGTCGGGACACACGCGCGAACGGGCCTGACCCCGGTCGCGAAGATGACCGTGAGTTTTGGCTCGCGGACGAAAACGGGCGCGAGGTGGTCCAGTGGGACCGCTTGCGCGGCACCGCGCGGGTGTTGAGCGCGCCTGCGCGCATGGTGGTCGTCCATGATCAGGAGCAAGGCATCACGAGCTATGAGGCCTTGATTCCGTGGAGTGAGATCTTGCCGCCTGGCAAGCAGGCTGCGCCTGGCAAGGTCGTGGACCTGCAGATCGTGCTTAACGACTTTGACGAGAAGACCGACAGCATGGCCCAGACGCGCGTGGGCTGGACGTTCGGCGTTGGGCCGATCATTGATCCGGGCATGCTCGGCAGCCTGATGCTCTGCAAAGATGATTTGCCGCTGCGCGGAGTCGTGCCTGAGTTCCCGCCAAAGCCGAGCATCACGCGTTCATCTGTTGAGCCAGCAGCGTATTGGAGTGGCTTGACAGCGTCTTTGTTGCGCCATCCACCGGCCGCTTATGACGGCGCCGTCACGCCGCAAGAGACCGGTGGCCTTGAGCGGCTAAGCGTGCTCGAAAAGATCGATAAGCACGTCGAGCGAATGCCGCGTGTTGATTGGCTAGAGCTCCATCAACGGGTCAACCGTCGCATGAACCGAGAGGTCGCGGGCTTAGCTGGTCGCGGCCTCCCCCTTTGGTGGCGTGAGCGCATGCACGCGGTCAGCAAGCAAGGAGAAGACGCCGCTCCAGCTAAGGGATTGCGGCTGTTCCGCCTCCCGACTGGAGGTTGGCTAGTACGCTCTGCGCGCAGGAATTTGGTCATCGATGCTGCGGGTCCGGATGTGCACCAATGGCTGTGGGGTGGCGCGGAGACGTGCTTGCTTACGCAGCCTTTGACGATGACGCGTCGCAATGACGAGCTATTGCTGCGGATGTTCACGGCGAAGCCGCCGCGCCCCGTTTTTGCTCATATTGCGTTCCACATTCCCGTGGTGGCCATGGAGCAGATGCCGCTGGTTAAGCTCGGCGTGCCGATCGACTGCGGTGATGGCGTGGTCGTAGAACCTCTGGGTGAAGCGGCGCCTGACGGCCGCGTGCCATATGACTGCAGCTACCGGGTCGAGATCGAGGGCTGCCCGTCGCTGCTTGTTGTTGGCCCCACGCTGACGCCGCCGGCAGTCGATGGTGCGTGGGACATCGGCGCTATGATCGTGTCCGCGCGAAATCGCGCTGTCATATCCCTGGTCAAGAAGGTCAAGCCAGGGCTCGTATTGTTCGACGACGCGTTTTTGCCGCAGGAATACGCTGATGCTCAGCGTGTCAGGATCGTCAACCTACACACTTTGCAGCGGATGTTGCTGCCGCATAAGTCGGTCATACTAGCGCCTGGTGAATCATGGACGATTCATGGTGGCGGCGACGACAAGTAGCAATGGCCTATCTTATTTAGGACTTTACGTGATAGGCGCTGCGTCTTACCTCAGTGACCATTGCGAGCGCGAACGATTGAAGCATGCGCGCGCGGGACTCATTACAAGGCGAACAAAAACATGGCCGCGAAGAAATCAAATCCTGGCTTCGACTTCATCGTCTCGGCGTTGAAGAAGAACCCTAAGGCGACCTACCAGGATATAAACAAGGCCGCCGGCAAGAAGAAGCTGAAGCTCTACCCCGTTATGTTCGGTCGCGCTCAAGCGATGCTAGGCATCGTCAAGCAAGCTGCGCGGGGTAAGGGCAAGGCGGCCAAGGCCAAGGCCAAAGCCAAAGCCAAAGCGGATGCCCGGATGAGCGTGTTTCCAGTCAAGCGCGGCCCTGGTCGTCCGCGCAAGAACCCGGCGCCGCTGCTAGACGGCTCGCTTGAAGGCATCGTGGCGGCTGTGAAGAGCAGCGAACAGGCGAAGGCCCGCTATCGCAGCGCGCTCGAGAAGATCCAGGCGATCCTCGCTTCAGCGCTCGCAGATTAAGCAAGCCTCGGAGCGGTGAGCTGCGCAGCCTTATCTGAGCAGCTCCCGCCAGTGCGGCCCGTCGTGCTCAGCGATACGCACCCGAAGGAACTCGAGGAACAGCGGCAGCAGCCGAGTGGTCGATGGGCCAGGCGCAAGCTGTTGACCGTTGAGATGCGTGACCGGGCAGATGTCTTTGAGCGTGCTGCAGATAAACATCTCCTCTGCGCTTTCTAGATTTGCGCGTGTGAGCCGCCGTTCTTCGACCTGCTCACCGGCCAGCGGTAGGAACTCCAGCAGCGTCCCGCGCGTGATGCCCGCGAGGATCCCTGCGTCTAATGGCGGCGTGTACCAGACGCCGCCACTGCGGACGAAGAGGTTCGAGGTTGATGCTTCGGTGACCTCACCGTCGGCGTTCAGCATGAGGCAATCAGTCGCGCCTTGCGCCTTGGCTTCGGCGAGCCCCATGACGTTGTTCAAGTAGTTACCGCTCTTCGTAGCCGGATCTAGCGCGCGGCGGTCATTGCGCAGCCGCTCGACGAGGCCTAGGCGCACTGGGTGACCGGTCGCTAGCTCGAGCGGGCGCACGAAGATCACCCAGCAAGGGGGGCTATTTGCGTAGGCGAGGTCGATATTTGGCGCGTCGCCAGCGCCGCGGCTGACAACGATGCGGACGTAGCTATCGTCTTGCTCTGCGGCGGTCACCGTGTCATGGACGCGGCGGGCGATCGTCGACTCGTCGAGGTCTAGCGCCATCATCAACGCCTCGGCTGATGCGCACAGGCGAGCCCAGTGCTCTTTCCAGTTGAGCGGTACCCCGCCGTGCGTGCGAACGACCTCATAGATCGAGTCGCCAAACAGGAATCCTCTGTCTAGCACTGAGATCCGCGCCTCAGACTCTGCGGAGATCACACCGTCTACGTTGCATAAGCTGGCCATATTGGTCGCGCATGTTAAGCACGACCCCGCCTCTGGGTGGCGGCATCTTAGTCTTTGGGCCAGATGCACTGGTTAGCAGGCGACGCTGGCCTGCGCCGGGACGGTCGAGAGACCGGCGGCGGCGCCACCCGGGTCGCGTGCGCAGAAGATCTACGAGATCGAAATCCGCGGTGATCCAGTAGTCTTTGGGCGTTCTAGGTGTCCGCGCTGTGAGGCGCGGTCAAGGTGAAATGATTCAGCTTTACTTCGATCCTAATTGTCCGTTTTGCGTCCGCGTCACCGAGCACCTCGCGAAGCGGGAGGTCGCATATGAGTCCAAGGAGTTCTCCATCTACGCGGACTCTGACCTTCGGCGAGAGCTGATCGCGCTCGGCGGAAAGTCGCAGGTGCCTTTTTTGCGCGACCCGGCAAGAGATGTCGGGATGTACGAGAGCGCTGACATCATCGACTATGTCGATCGCCACTACGTGTCGTAGGGATCAATTTTGAGTGACTCACTGCCGCCTCCGGCGCTTCGGATTCGAGGCCTCCGTAAGACATACAAGAGCGGCGTCGAAGCGCTGCGGGGCATCGACCTAACGGTAGCCCAAGGGGATTTCTTTGGGCTGCTGGGCCCAAACGGCGCGGGCAAGTCCACGACCATCGGTGTCGTCACGTCTTTGGTCAATCGCAGCGCGGGCGACATCGAGGTCTTCGGAATTGACGCTGGGCGAGATCTTGAGGGGGCGAAGCGCTTGATCGGGGTCGTGCCTCAGGAGCTCAACCTCAACCAATTTGAACAGCCCCTTCAAATCGTCGCGCAGCAGGCAGGCTACTACGGGATCCCGTGGGGTGAGGCGCGCGAGCGCGCTGGCGAGTGTCTTCGTTGGATGGGGCTGTGGGATAAGCGTGCTGCTATGACGCGGTCGCTTTCAGGAGGTATGAAGCGGCGCCTCATGATCGCGCGGGCGCTGGTTCACGGACCCCGCCTCTTGATCCTGGATGAGCCGACCGCGGGCGTGGATATCGAGATCCGCCGCGCGACATGGGCGTTGTTGGAGGAGATCAACGCGGCTGGTACCACGATCATCCTGACGACGCATTACTTGGAAGAGGCTGAGGCGCTTTGCCGGCGTATCGCCATCATCGACGACGGCGTCATCGTCCAGGACACCGACACGCGCTCGCTGCTCGCGCAGCTCACGACGGAAACCTTCGTGCTCGACCCACGCGACCCCCTCGAGCGCGCGCCAGACCTTGAGGGATACGAGGCTCGTTTGAGAGAGGACGGATCTTTTGAGGTGGATCTGGCGCGCACTTCGAGCGTTAACGAGCTGTTCGCGGCGCTGGATGCAGCAGGCGTCAGAGTCCGCTCTATGCGCAATAAGGCGAACCGACTGGAGGAGCTGTTTTTGCGGTTAGTTGAGTCCAAAGAGGAGGCCGGGGCGAGCGCGCAGCACGATGGGGTGGCGTCATGACTAGCGCTGACGAAGCTCACGACCGGGGCCCGATGTCGCAGCTGGCACCTGTCGCTGCGAACAGTCGGTCGCGCCTGCGCGAGGGTTGGATCGGATTCTTAACTGTCGTTCGACGTGAGGTGCAGCGAGTGCTCCGGATCTGGCCGCAGACGCTCTTGCCGCCTGTGATCACCACGAGCCTCTACTTCGTGATCTTTGGCCCCGTGCTTGGGGACAGGATCGGAGAGATGGAGGGCTTCAGCTATCTGCAATACGTCACGCCGGGCTTGATCATGATGGCGGTGCTGACCAACTCGTACCAGAACGTCGTCTCGTCTTTATTCGGCGCGAAGTTCCAGAGTCACATCGAAGAGATGTTGGTCTCGCCGATGTCTGCGCACGCGATCTTGCTCGGCTACGCGGTCGGCGGCGTGTTCCGCGGAGTCGCGATCGGCGCGATCGTCGCGGGGGTTTCGGTGGTGTTTGTCGATTTGCCGATCGCGCACCCTCTCTGGACGATTTTGGTCGCTGTGTTGACGTCGATCGCGTTCGCCTTCGGAGGGTTTATCAACGCGATGGTCGCGCGTAACTTTGACGATGTCTCGATCGTGCCGACGTTCGTCTTGACGCCGCTGACGATGTTGGGGGGCGTCTTTTACTCCGTAGAGTTGTTGAGCGAACCTTGGCGCAGCGTCTCGTACGCGAACCCGATCCTTTATATGGTCAACGCGTTCCGCCACAGCCTCCTGGGTAGCTCTGACTTGCCGATCTCGGTAGCGGGCGGCGTGCTGGCGCTGTTCATCGTCGGGTTCTACACGGTCGCTATTTGTATGCTTCGGCGCGGCGTCGGCATTAGGAGTTGAGCAGCGATGGCAGGCGAGGAAGACGACGATCGTTTGCTGCGGAAAGGCTTGGAGGAAGAAGTCTTCGTGGGCTCTACAGATGCGGACATCGTGCCGTTGTCGCATAAAATCGCCGCGGACCTCTCCGGCTTCCTGACTGAGCCTGATTCCCGCAACGTCGAATACACGACGCCCCCGCTGCGGAGCTATCGCTCCATGCTTGACCGCTTGATGTCTCAGCGGTGTCGGCTCAGGCGATATGTGCAGGAGCTCGGCGACTACACGTTGATCCCTGGCAGCACGATGTCGCTGGTGATGGATGATGAATTTTTCATCTCAAACCCCAACAACCCTTACTACCGCTATATCCGCGACACGTACGGCACCGCGGTGGTGACGGCGAGCACGCACATCAACATCGGGATCCCCGATCCTGTTCAGCTGATGGCTGCTTACCGACTGCTGCGGGCGGAGTCGTCGATGTATTTAGCGTTGACGGCCAACTCACCATTTTTGCGCGGGGCTCCGACGGGCGCCCATTCGACTCGTTGGCGGGTTTTTCCACCGACGCCGCCGGAGACGCCCTTCTTCGTCGACCACGACCACTTCCGGAGATGGGTCGGAGCCCAGCTCCAACAAGGCGCGATGTTTAACCCGCGCCACCTGTGGCTCGCGATCCGCCCTAACGGGCAGGGGACGCCCGACGCGATCGAGCGGCTAGAGCTCCGTATTTGCGACCGTATCGCGCGGCCGCGTGACATCGGCGCTGTCGTAGCGCTGATGGAGGCGCGGGTCTGGCAGTCGCTTGAGGTCGCCGGCCTCGACCCGTTGATGGTCCGCAGCGAGCGTGAGCTGATGGACCTGTGCGCTGCGAATGAGCGTCGCGTCGCGGAGTCGAGTCTCGACGCAATCGTGACGGACTGGATGACAGGTGAAGAAGTACCGGTGCGTTCTTGGATCGAGGCCTGTTGGCGAGGCTGCATGCCGACGGCCGAGGCGCACGGCTTCGCGGAGTTCCTGGCCCCAGTCGAGTGCATCCTCAACGAAGGCAACCTCGCGCAGCAGTGGATGGCCCAGGTGAACGCGGGCGCTTCGCCGCGCGAGGTGCTGCGACGGGCGATCGTTGAACTCACCGAGATCGATCGTCGTTACGATCCCGAATGTCCGGCGGCTGTGTCTAGTTAGCAGGCCGCCATTCAGCTCATGCGACACCTCTTCATACTAGATCCGCTTCACGCTTTGCACGTCGACGCAGACAGCTCGATCGCGTTCATCGCGGAGGCGTGGCGCCGCGGGCACAGCGTGGAGACCTGTGAAGTGGGGGACCTAGGGCAGCGTGATGGTGAGCCGTTCGTCGCAGCAGCCGTGACGACCCCTGGCGACGAGGATGGGGCCTGGTTCTCTTCGGCGCCGATGCGGCCGCAACCGCTGGCTGGATACAACGCGGTGTGGATGCGCAAGGACCCGCCCGTCGATGACGCCTACCTGTTCGCGACCTTGCTGCTTTCGAGGGCTGATGGGCCGGTGATGGTCAACGACCCCGCTGCACTACGCGACCAAAACGAGAAGCTGTTCGCCCTCGAGTTTCCGGAGCTGTGTCCGAAGACGTTGGTGAGCCGCAGCGTTGAGCAGCTGCTGTCTTTTCGCGACGAGTTAGGTGGCGAGATGATCGTCAAGCCACTGGATGGAAACGGCGGGCGTGACGTATTCCACCTCACGCGAGGTGATCGTAACGCGCGTGTGATCATCGAAGCCGGCACCGGGCACGGCCAAGGCCTGCTGTTGGCGCAGCAGTATGTGCCGGCGGTGCGGGAGGGCGATAAGCGCATCATCTTGATCGAGGGCGAGCCAGCGGGCGCGGTCTTGCGAGTCCCCGCAGATGATGAGTCCCGCGCGAACTTGCACGTCGGCGGGCGGGCTGAGCACGTAGACCTGACTAGGCGCGACCGAGAGATCTGCGCGCGGATCGGCCCGCGCTTGCGAGAGCTTGGCGTGATCTTCGCGGGGATTGACGTGATCGGTGACTTCTTAACGGAGATCAACATAACGAGCCCGACCGGGCTGCGTGAAATCGAGCAATTGAGCGGCGCCGCAATTGAGGCGCAGGTGCTAGACGCCGTCGAGGCTCGACGGCGCCCATGATCGTCGAGCGCCTATGGGTCGGTAATCGCCTGCGTAACTTCCAATACTTGGTCGCGTGCGAAGAGACGGGAGACGCGCTGGCGATTGACCCGATCGACTACCGGTCTTGCTTGCGCGTTGCGCGCGCGCGCGGCTTCAGCGTGACGCAAGTGCTGAATACGCACGAGCACGCTGACCACATAGGCGGTAACCAGCAAGTCGTCGCTGAGACCGGCGCACAGGTGATCGCGCACTCCGCTGCGAAGATCCCACGGGTCGACCGGCGAGTTGGGGCGGGAGACGTCGTGCGCGTCGGCAAGACGGTAGAGCTTGAGTGCCTCGATACTCCAGGGCACACCATGAGCCACGTGTGTCTGTTGGCTCACGGCTCGGAGGCGGCCTTGTTCTCAGGAGACGCGCTGTTCAACGCGGGGGCTGGTAATTGCCGCAACGGCGGCCAGCCAGAGGCGCTTTATGCCACGTTCGCCCAACAGTTTGACCGCCTGGGCGCTGCGGTGCGCGTTTATCCAGGGCACGACTATCTCGTGAGCAACCTGCGGTTCACCTTGGACCGGGAGCCTCAGAACACCGCGGCTGGGGCCATGCTCCAGGCGGTCGCTGGTAAAGACGGTGACCGCGGGCCGGTGCTCACGCTGGGCGACGAGAAGCAGATTAATACGTTCTTCCGTCTCCAAAGCGAGGGCGTGGTCGAGGGCTTGCGGCGCGCGTTTGACGGGCTGCCCGCCGCCCTCACGGCGAAGCAGGTCTTCCTGCTGCTTCGTGAGCTAAGAAATAGCTGGTGAGCCGTGTCGATGTTCGGCCTCTGCTACGCGTGTCTTGCGGAGAGACTGGGCGCGGTCTAGGGTGCCGGACCGGAGAGGCCTCCAATGCCGATGCAAGCCCATGAAATCGAAGCGCTCCTAAGAGCGCAGTTCCCAGACGCTGACATCACGGTCGAAGGCGAAGACGGTGTGCACATGGGCGCGACGGTCGTCGACGAAGGCTTCCGAGGAATGAATCGTGTTCAGCAACAGCGCGCGGTCTACGCCGCCCTCAAAGGCAAGATGGACGGCTCAGACGGTGAACTGCACGCTCTTCAGCTGCGCACCCGGGCGCCGGACTAAACGAACAAACCCTTAGACATATCGCAGGTAAACACATGAGTGACATCCAGACCCAGATCAAGGAGACCGTTGAGGGCAACGACGTCGTCGTCTACATGAAGGGTAGTAAGCTGATGCCTCAGTGTGGCTTCTCTAGCCGCGTTGCGGGCATCCTCGGCGGGCTGTCGGTCGACTATAAGGACGTCAACGTGCTGGCGGATGAATCCGTCCGTCAGGGCATTAAGGACTACTCAGACTGGCCGACGATCCCGCAGCTATATGTGAAGGGTGAGTTCGTCGGCGGCTGCGACATCATCACTGAGATGACGCTGTCCGGAGAGTTGGATCAACTCTTCGACAAGCACGGCGTCAGCTATGATAAGGCTGCAGCTGAGCAGATCCGTGCTGAGAACAGTTGATCAGCGCACATGGGCCGGCGAGGTGTTGGATCAGATCTGCTTGTAGACCTTGGCGAGGCTCTCGCCGTGCACGTCTATGTTCCACTCGCAGAGGTGGCCAAACGGCGTGCACCAAACTTCATAACCAGTCTTACGCAGGCGCCCTGCGAGCTCGTCGAGGAAGTCGCGCGCGAAGGCGGGTGATGCGCTGACGGCGCCGAGGTGCGTGAATGAATGCAGGACGACATTCTTCATCGCTCGCTTGTTGCACAGCCACTTCACGTGTTTGAGCGTCTGTTGGAACGCGCGCTTGCGGTCCGCTTCAGGCTCATCGGTCGCCTCTGCGTGCGCGAACACGACGACGCAGTCGGCCACCTCATCCTCGACATCTTGCGACGGGAGCGGCTCACCGCCTACTTCGTCGAGCGTGCGCTTAAAGCTGCGCCAGCCAAATCGTCGCGCTTGAAAGCAGAGTAGGCGCATTGGATCAGCGACGACGGCGCCAGCAGGCGTCGTGAATGCGAAGGTCGGCGTCTCGGGGCTCCTCTTCGACGTCGATGCTCCGTGAGCCAGCGCGATCGCTAAAGAACGTGAATACGTCCAGCACGTGGGCGCCGTTCTTCCCGGCGATTAAATCGTGGACGTTGTCACGGTTTCGACCGAGCGTTGAGACGCGACCTGGCAGGATTAGGTCATCTCGAGTCTCGCGTAGCTGGAAGGATTTGTCAGAGTCGACTGCAGGCGGCGTGTCGACAAAGTCATAGTTGCGCACACGGGCCTCGCCACCGACTCCCATGATCACGCCGTTGTAGTCGAGGTGGTCGTGATGCGAGAAGCCCTTGCCAGGCTTGAGCTTCATTGACATCGCCGCGATGGGGAACCTCTCTCCGTTTTTGTGGTGGCGCTCACGGAAGGCCTTCATGGCGGCGCGAAGGGGCGCCTTTGGGTCGGTTATGCGCGTCATGGCGGCCGCCACGGTCAGCAGGTAGGCCTCTTCATCTTCGCCCTTGCTGTCTACCAAGCGCCGAGCTAGCGGGTAGAGGTCTTGGAGGAACGCCTGGAAGCCCTGCAGCTTCTGTGGCGCGGGCTTGTCTTGACCCCCTGGGGCTTGCGCGCCGGGGGATCGGCCCATCAAGAGCGCGCCAACCCCAGCGGCAGAGAGCCAGAGCACGCGACGGCGTTCGATCGTCACGCCGTCAGCGACCTCTTCCGGCCAATCGTTCGCGGCGTCTGTAATGAGCGGCAGGTCGTCGCTGTCGGTGTGAAAGTAGCTCATGCGCCAATCCTAAACGTTCTTCACCCAATGGGATTCTTGTGCCGTAGTGCCGCGGGCATTCGCAGCGGGTTATCTGGTCTTGACCCCGAAGTAGATGCCGTCCCCGACCGGAATTATTAGGCCTTCGAGCGACGGCGTCTGTAGCGCTGCGTCGAGGAAGGCGCGCAAGCCGACCTCTGTCGATGTGGTGCCGTCTGCGATTCTCCCGCCGGCGAGGACATTATCAGCAAACAGGGCGCCGCCTGGCCGGAGGAGGCGGAGCGCATGTTGCAGGTAGTCGGCGTAGCTCTCTTTGTCAGCATCGAGGAAAACCGCGTCGTATGCGCCGTCAGAAAGCTCTGAGAGGGTCTGCGATGCGGGCCCCACGCGCACCTCGATCTTGCCCCGCTGGTCTGAGTTAGCGATCCACTCGCGCGCGAACTCCGCGTGCTTCGGCTCGAGCTCGAGCGTCACGAGGCGCCCGTCAGCATCCATGCCTCGCGCCATAGAGATGGCTGAGTAGCCGCCGAGTGTGCCGACCTCGACCACGTTACGCGCGGCGAGGCACTGCATCATCAACTTGAGGTAGGTCCCTTGTTCAAATGAGATATGGATCTCAGGCAGCCCTGCTCGGGCTGCGCCGGCGCGGAGGTCTCGCAGGTAGTCATCTTCTTGCGTGGTCTTCGTCGCGAGGAAGCCGAGCAGCCGCGCGTCGACAGGGGTGCTTGTCTTTGGCATGTCCTCGACCATAGTCGATTTGCGGCTTTGCCCTGCTGGCAACGGGCTCAGCTCGCGCCACGCCCGGCCTTTCCTTGGCGCGCTCCCGCTGCGCGGTTATTCCTTTAGGCGTGAGGAACACATTTGACCCTGTGGCCGCGAAGGATCGCCTGCTCGACCTTATCCGCGAGCGCGCCTACAAAGACGGCATCGACATTGTGCTCGCCTCTGGGAAGCGCTCAGACTTCTACATCAACGGTAAGAAGGTCTCGCTGCACCCCGAGGGCCTCTACCTGATCGGTATGCTGCTGCTCGATAAGCTTGAGAGCTACCCTGAGATTACGGCGGTGGGTGGCCTCACGCTCGGGGCGGATCCGTTGGCGAGCGCTGTGGCCTGCTTGTCGCACGTTACCGGACGCAATCTCAAGGCGTTCCTAGTTAGGAAAGAAGCGAAGGGGCACGGGACTGGCTCACGTATCGAGGGTGACCTCGATCCCGGCGAGAAGGTGTGCGTGTTGGAGGACACCGTCACGACTGGGGGTTCAGCGCTCAAGGCGGTCGAAGCCGTGCTTGAGGCTGGTGCAGACCCTGTCGTCGTGATGGCGATCGCTGACCGAGAAGATTCAGACGCAGCGTCGTTCCGCGAAGAGCACAAGGTCGAGTGTCTCGTGACCCTCAGCGAGATTCGGAGCGGGTGAGCGAGGCCGCTGGGACTGACGTCGTCGTGATCGTGTCGGCGGTAGGCGCGAGCGCTCAGCTGAGCCACGACGCGGCGTTATTTGAACTGGGTGAAGGGACGGTCATTGAGCAGATCGTCGCTAATTGCCGCGCTGCAGGCATCGATCGCGTGATGGTAGCCCGTAGCGAAGACGCCGCGCCGCTACCCGAAGGGCTTGATGTCGACGTCACGCGCGTCGGAACGGCGGTTGAGGTCTCCGATATCTTGAGGCTGGTGCTGCTTAAGTTGCCGCGAGACGCCACCGTCGTGATGGTGTTCCCGGTCGCTCAAGCGTTGGTGCAGGTTGACACGCTGCTGGCGCTCTGCGCCAGCTTGTCGGTCGACGGGTGCTCAATCGCGATGCCGACCTATCGCGATAAGCCCGGTCATCCGGTGGCGATGCACCGAGCAGTGTTTAAAGAGCTTGATCAGGCTGGCAAGACCCTCGGTGACGTGATCGGTCGTGACCCATCGCGTGTAGCCGTGATTCCGACTGCGAACCACTGGGTGTGCACCGATCTAGACCAGCCTGAGGACTTGCGCGCCGCGCGATGTGCCCTCAGCGGCGAGCCTTGGAGCACATTGGCGCAGATGTATCGACATCGAAGCCACCGCGCGTATTTGCCAGACGCGTTACCAGACGCGCAGATCGAGCGGTTGGTCGATGCGGCGCGTCACGCGTCTACGTCGAGCTTCATCCAAGCATATTCGGTCATCGCGGTGCGAGACGCCGAGCTGAAGGGTGAGTGCGCGCGGCTCTGCGGCGGCCAGCATCACATCGAAGCGGCGCCGGTGTTCTTCGCGATCTGCGCAGACCTCCACAAGATCGCGCGCGCCTGCGTTGATCACGGGGTCGCCGTTCGCGTCGATAGCTTTGAGCTGTTCCTGCAGGCCACAGTGGACGCCGCGTTGCTCGGCCAAAATCTTCAGCTGGCGTGTGAAGCCGAGGGCCTCGGCGCCTGCATGATCGGCGGTGCGCGTAATCACCCCATCGAATTGTCGCAGGCGCTGCAGCTGCCAAAGCCCAGCTTCGTCGTCTTCGGCATGACCGCGGGTCTAGCGTCCGATAACCCGACGCCGCGTGGCCGCATGCCGCTGTCGGGCGTCCTTCATTGGAACCGCTACGACACCTCCGACGTGGGCGCGGTGTTACGAGGTGCCGATGAGCGGATGCGTGACTGGGCGAAGCGGTGCAACGTCGAGGAAGGAGGCTATAACGGCCGGCCGGTCAATGAACAGAAGGGTTGGGCAGACCGCATGGCGAAGATGTGGGGCGGAGATAGCGCCTACGCTGAGTCGCGAAAGGTTCTCGTCGAAGAGCTGCGTGAACTTGGCTTTGAGCTCTAGGCGACGCGGACCCCTTTCAGCGGTGTACGCCCGGCGCTTCGGCGCCGGTCTTCTCGACCCACTCGATGTAGGAGCCAGGATATTTCTCTGGCGGGCTGCCGTTGGCGCATGGGGTGACGTCGAGCACTCGGTTTGCGAGGCCGCGCAGGAACGTGCGGTCGTGCGAGACGAAGAGCATCGTGCCCTCGAACCGCTCTAGCGTCTGCACGAGCATCTGCTTGGTGTCGAGGTCGAGGTGGTTCGTCGGCTCGTCGAGGACCAGGAAGTTCGGCGGGTCGAACAGCATCAGCGCGAGCACCAGCCGGGACTTCTCTCCGCCGCTTAGGTTGGCGACCTGTTTGTCGTGGTCGTCGCCGCTGAAGCCGAAGGCGCCGAGCAGGGTGCGTTTGACGCCGACGGACTCGAGGTGAAATTGTTGATCGACTTGTTCGTAGATCGTCAGGGTGGGGTCTAACAGATCGAGTGACTGTTGGGCGAAGTAGCCCATCTTGACGCTGCCGAGCTTGACCTCGCCCCCGTCGGGTTGGAGGTGGCCTGCGACCATTTTCAGCAGCGTGGTCTTGCCGGAGCCGTTCTGGCCCATCACGCACCAGCGCTCGCCGCGTTGCACTTCGAAATCGATACCTCGGTAGACGTGCTTGTCGCCGTAGACCTTTACGACGCCTCGCATCTTGACTACGTCGTCGCCCGACCGTGGGGGTTGCTTGAAGTGAAACGCGACGACCTCGCGCCGCCGAGGTGCTTCGAGCCGGTCGATCTTGTCGATCTTCTTTTGCTTGCTCTGCGCTTGAGCGGCCTTAGCGACGTGTGTGCCGAAGCGGTCGATGAACCGCTTCATCTTGGCGATCATCGCTTGCTGACGCTCGAACGCCGCTTCCTTTTGTGTGGCGCGCACCTGTTGCTCGCGCACCATGAAGTCGTAGTCGCCTTGGTAGTTCATGAACTGACCGTCGTCTACGTCGATGATCCGATCGACCACGCGGTTCATGAAGTCGCGGTCGTGGCACGTCATCAGCACGGCGGACTTGGTCTGCTTCAGGAAGCCCTCGAGCCAGATGATGGACTCGATGTCGAGGTGGTTGGTCGGCTCGTCGAGCAGCAGGACGTCGAAGCCTCCTAGAAGCACCTGCGCCATGCCGACCCGCATTTTCCATCCGCCCGAGAGCGCGCCGACGTCGCCCTCGATCATGTCGTCTTCGAAGCCCAGTCCGTGCAGCACCTCCTTGGCGCGGGCTTCGAGCTCGTAGCCACCGAGGTCTTGGTAGTCCCCTTGGATTTCGCCGTAACGCGCCAGGATCTCGTCCATCTGGTCCGCTTTGTCGGGGTCGGACATGTCGGCTTCGAGTCGTTGGATCTCGTGGTGAAGCGCGCCGGCGCGGCCGCTGCCTGAGATGGCTACGTCGACCACTCGGTCGCCCCGTAGTTCGCCGATGTCTTGCTTGAAGTAGCCGATGGTCAGTTGTTTGGGCAGGGCGACCTCGCCTTCGTCTGGCGGGTCTTCTCCCATGATCATGCGGAACACGGTCGACTTGCCGGCGCCGTTTGGACCTGTCAGACCGACCTTCTCGCCAGCGTTGAGCTGTAGGGAGCCGTCAACGAAGATCAGTTGGTGACCGTGTCGCTTATTGATGCCGCTTAGGGTGATCATCGAGGCGAGCACCTTACCGAGGTGGCGTCTTGAGGCCACGTTTGGCGTTGCAACCATGACCATGTCTCGCTCGGCTGCCACGATTGTCGGGGGCGGCGCGGCTTCATAGATCTGTCGAGAAACCTCGGAGGCCGGTCCGCGATGTCCGACCTAGCAGCGCGAAATTGTTGCGGGGCGTCGTTATTACCGCGGACCGATTGTCTCGGTTGACGAGGACTTGCGAGACAGTGTTCGACGGCATCGGTGACAAGGGTGAAGGTGGGTGCGCCGTCAATGCGCAGCAGTCTTGGTCGGCGAACCTCGGGAGCGGCGGCCTCGATGCTGCTGCGTCCTGTGGTCCGGGGGGGGGTAGCGATCGGGTGGCCTTGCGTGCAAGCTAGCGGCATGAAGCTGCAGTCCCCTCTGCTTTGTGCGGCGTCCTTGGCGTTCGTCGCTTGCGCTGGTCAGGAGTATAGCGTCCATATCGGGCCGACTTTTGCGCGCGTAGACGGCGATATCGCTCTCGCGAACTCAGCGGGCGTGATTCCACCGGCCAATGACCTCAACAATTCGCTGGGATTTGGTGGCCCGAAGTCGGCGCTCGTTCAAGGGCAGATGGACGCAGATCGTCATCGTGTTCGTTTGAGCGTGATGAACATCGACACCAGCGGTCAGTCGGTGCTGGATAACGATTATGGCGACATCCTCGCGGGGACCGCGGTCACCGGGCAGCTGGACTTCACCGCGATCGTCGGCAACTACTCATACGAGGTCGTGCGCGAACAGAGCTACCGGTTCGGGTTAGGCGCTCAACTCGGCTACTACACGCTGGACGTCAACGTTCGATCAGCGAATGGTCGCGAAGACCTCGCTACCAACGGGTTGATGCCGATGCCGTACTTCGAAGCAGAGTACTTCTGCGGTGATTTTACGTTCGGCGCTGCGGGCGGCATCTTCGCGGGCCACTTCGGCGACTCTGACGGTCTCTACTGGGACTTGGAGTCATACGGCATCTGGCACTTCGATCGGGACTTCGACATGCGGGCGGGCTACCGCTATCTGGTCCTCGATGGTGACGGCCGCGCGACGTCGCGTGATTTTGACGCCGCCGTCGACGTGCAGGGTTTCTACGTGACCTTCGGCTACCTCTTCTGAGGTGGGGTGAGCCGGCTCGTCGTGAGCTAGTTAGCGTCGAGCGTCTCGGCTGCGATTAGGTCGGCCGCTGAACAGGCGCGTCAGGGGTGTGCTCTGCAAGAAAGCGCCGCAGCGGGGTGAGTAATTTGCCGCGACTGCGTGTCGGTTCGTGCTGATGCGTGGCGTTGGCCGCCGGTAGCTCGCGACAACGCCCTTGCGGTGATGCGCTGGTGCCCATTGAGCGCTGCGGGGACCCCATACTCCGAAGAGCGCTCGTTCTAGACTATAAGCTCGCGAGCTCGGGCTTCTTCGACGGCTCACGCGCGGAAGCCGCTGGTGACATCGGCAGCACAGCACAGGCGGCGCGCGCCGCGAGGCGTCAAAGCGTAGGGCTTTCGTGCAGACGCCCGCGTGAAGGCAGGATGGTTAAGCGAGGCAGGTCTCACAATGGCCGGCTTTTTTGCGGGGCCCCGCGGCAGCGGCCACCGGGAGGCATTCTCGCCGTCTAGGAAGACCTCAAGCCAGATAAGCACGTAAAAATATTCTTAGCATGTACTTACGAATCATCTGCGGCCCCGCCATTATCCGGCGACAACGTATTTGAACTTTGATCTTCCATCGGAGCCGAAGCTCTGGTCAAAGAAGTCAAATTGTCTCAATTGATCGGGCCCAAATGTCTCCTAGAAGGAGAGCCTTGTGCCAAGCCTTCTTCCAGTAGTTCACCCCACCACGTCTGCGACGCCATCTGAGCAGATCGCACGATTCTACGAGAGCGCGATCGAAGACGGTCGCGTTCCGATCGGCGATCGCCTGCCTCCCATCCGTGTGGTGGCGACGAGCTGCCAGGTGACGCGCGCGACCGTCCAGGACGCCTATCGTCGTTTGGCCGACCGGGGTCTGGTTGAAGGCACGGTCGGTCGAGGCACGGTGGTGCTCGCGACGAGCAAAGGCGGCGGCGAGCAGGCGGCGGGCGCTGGCAGGCTCGTGAGCCCTTACGCCGAGGCCGCGCTTCGTCGGACCAAGGCGATGGCAGGCGCGCCTGCGCTTGCCGTTGATCAACCATTGATCGCAAACTTCGCCGAGCTGCAGCCCGATGACGCGCGGTTCCCTATCGCCGAGTGGCGCGCCGCGATGGACGCCGTCTTGGAGCACCATGGCCGCGAGCTGCTCGGCTACGGTCACTCTGCAATGGGTCTAGACGAGCTCAGGGACCTGCTGGCGCGTCGCTCTCACGACAGCGACCCAGGCTTGAGCAGCGATAACTTGCTCGTGACCGCAGGCGCACAGCAGGCATTAGACCTAGTCCTCCGAACCGTTTGTAGCGTGGGCGACACGGTCGTCGTAACCCAGCCTTCTTATCACCACATGCACGGGCTCTTGCGCGCGCACGGCCTCCAGGTCGTGCAGGTGCCCTTAGGTGACGACGGGCTGGACCTCGCTCAGCTAGCGCGGGTGATCGCGCGGCCGTCGGTGCGGATGTGTTATCTGATGCCGACCTTTCACAATCCGACCGGGCGGTCTTTAGGTGTAGAGCATCGCCGCGAGTTGATTAACGCGGTCGCGTCGAGCGACATCGTGTTGGTGGAAGATGAGTATCAGCAGTCGCTGCGGTGCCGCGGTGAAGCGCTGCCGACGCTGCGCTCGATGGACCAACGTGGCCGCACGGTCACGGTCTCGACGGTCTCTAAGGAGCTGTTCCCCGCGCTGAGGATCGGGTGGATCGCTGGCGACCAAAAGATCCTCGAGCCGATGGCGGCGGTGAAGCGCTTCATGGACCTAGAGACCAGTCCGCTGTTGCAGGCGGCGTTGGTCGAGTTCATGCGGCGCGGCAGCTTTGACCGCCACTTAGATCAACTCCGAATAGAGCTTCGGCGGCGCCACGAGGCGCTGCAGGCAGCGTGCGCGGAGTACCTTCCGGCTGGGTGCCGGGTCACGGATCCTGACGGCGGCTTCGTCGCGTGGCTTGAGTTACCGAACGAAGGTCAGGGTGACCAGCTCGCGAAGTTGGCGGCTGAGCGCGGCGTGCGCGTCGTTCCTGGGCGCGCGTTCGATCTCGACGTCGCGCCGTCCAGGGGCGTCAGGTTGTCTTTGACGCGCGCGAACGTCGAGGAGATCCGTGACGGAGTTCGCGTGCTCGGCGAGTGCGCGAGCGACCTACTGCAGCTCCAGCCGACAGCGCAACCTTTCATCTAGACCTCACGACCTCTCCCTCAACGACATGACTAGCAACCACCCCAACCCCCACGTTCCCGGCTTCTCGTCGGAAGAGCTCGTCAGCAAGATCGGCTTCTGTGAGCAGCTGAAAGGCGGCGTCATCATGGACGTCATCAATCCGGAGCAGGCCCAGATCGCCGAGGAAGCTGGCGCGTGCGCGGTGATGGCCCTGGAGCGCGTGCCCGCTGATATCCGCAAAGATGGCGGCGTCTCTCGAGCGAGCGACCCCGACATGATCGCGGGGATCCAAAAGTCCGTGAGCATCCCGGTGATGGCAAAGGTGCGGATTGGCCACTTCGTCGAAGCGCAGATGCTCGAGTCCATGGAGGTCGATTGCATCGATGAGAGCGAGGTGCTCACCCCTGCAGATGAAGAGTTCCACGTCGACAAGCGCCCGTTTAAGACGCCGTTTGTGTGTGGCTGCCGCGACCTCGGTGAGGCGCTGCGTCGGATCCACGAGGGCGCCGCGATGATTCGCACGAAGGGCGAGGCAGGCACCGGCAACGTCGTCGAGGCAGTGCGCCACATGCGCACCCTGATGAGCGGGATCCGCTCACTGCTCGGCCTCGACGCGATGCAGATGGACAAGAAAGCCGCGGAGCTGCGCGTTCCAGTAGAGCTGCTGCATTGGGTCGCCGAGCATCAGAAGTTGCCGGTGCCGAACTTCTCGGCAGGCGGGGTCGCGACGCCTGCGGACGCGGCGCTGATGATGCAGCTCGGCGCCCAGGCGGTCTTTGTCGGCTCGGGCATCTTCAAGTCTGGGGACCCGGTGTTGCGCGCGCGCGCGATCGTCCGCGCCGTCACGCACTTCGAAGACCCGAGCGTCTTGGTCGAGGTCTCGAAGGGGCTCGGTGAGCCAATGGTCGGCATCAACATCGACACTTTGTCAGAAGAGCAGCTGTTGGCGCGGCGTGGCGTCTGATCGAGACAGCTCAAAGGCGCCGCTGGTCGGCGTGCTCGCGCTGCAGGGTGACTTCGCTGATCACCAGGCTTCGCTCGCAGCGTTTGGTCTGCGCAGCTCGCAGGTGCGCAGACCCGACCAGCTCCACGGACTCGACGCGCTGGTCTTGCCTGGCGGTGAGAGCACGACGATGATCAAGCTGCTCAACTCTGAGGGGCTATGGGATCCGCTCGGCGTAGCCCTGCGCAGCGGGGTTCCGGTGATGGCGACCTGCGCTGGGCTGATCCTCCTCTCCGAGCACGTCCAAAACCCCACCCAAGAGACCTACGGGCTGTTGCCGCTGACCGTCGTGCGTAACGGATACGGTCGCCAATCTCACTCGGGCACATTTGCTTTGCGGGTTGAGACCGAAGAGCTGCCCGAGGGCCTCGAGGGCACCTTCATTAGGGCGCCGCGCGTGATCGCGACGCATGGCGATTGTGAGGTGCTGGCACGTCGCGATGAAGACCCAGCGCTGATCAGGAGCGGCTCGTTGCTCGCCGCTGGCTTCCACCCTGAGCTCACGATGGGGCACCCAGTTACGCGCATGTTCGCGGAGATGGTGCGGGCCTGGGCGGCTTCGCCTGCGGCGCTCTCCGGCGCCTCAGCGCTCCGCTAAGATCTCGGCGTCGCGCAAGTTCCTGTATCGCGCATCGCGTCGCGGCCACCTATGCCGGTATACTGCCGGCCGTCTTGAGCATCGTCCTTCGTAAGCCGTCTATTGCTGTGGCCTCATGGGCCGCGCTGATCATCGGCCTCTTTGCTTGGACTGGAGACCTCGGGCTCGACGCGCACGCGGCGACCGGCGGCGACCCGATCGAGCAAGGCGAGCCGCAAACTGGCCCTGTGGTCGTCCGCCGTGACGCTGAGACGCGCTTGCCGCGTAACGAGCGTCATGGACGGGTTTTCGACAGCATGGGCTTCTTGGTAGGCGGCGCGGAGGTGACGACGGCGAGCGGCGTCGCGCACCGCACGGATCCGGACGGTTCTTTCGCGATCGAGCTCGTGGAGCAGCAAGCGAGCGATCTGCTCGTGAGCGCAGATGGTCGTCGCGCGGAGTGGCTTCGCACGTCGGCGGTGGCGCCAGAGCCGATGGTCGTGTGCCTTGAGCCAGCAGCGCCTTGGGACTCAGCGCCGGAGGCTCCGGCCGCGGCGCCGATGCTGCGCGGAGAGGGCGAAGTCCTCGGTCCTGACGGTTTGCCGCTCAAGAACGCCTTCGTGAACGTGATGGGGACGAGCTGCTGGGGGCGCACCGACGAGATCGGTCGCGTCGAGTTGCCTTTGCCCATGACGAACGCGACCTTCGTCGTTCACGCTGCTGCGAATGAAGACTACGTCGGGGGCTTCGCGGTGCAGTCGGTGCCGTTCGTGTCGCCGCGTGACCGCGGCATCGTGTCGCTCCCGCAGCTGCGCGCACAGCGCGCTGGGTCGATTCGTGGGACCGTTCGAGACGCTAGCGGCGCGCCGGTCGCTGGGCTGCCGGTCTCGGTCCGTGGCGCTGGTGGTGAACGATGGGTAACGACCGGCGCTGGCGGCGCGTTCGTGCTTGAGGGTCTGCTCGCCGCAGACTACGTGGTGAAGCCATTCGCTCACCGCGGCCAGGTAGGCGCGCCGACGGACGTGCGCGTTGACCGAGTTGTCGTGTCTTGCGATGTGATGTTGACGAAGGCCAGCGAGACGAGCTTGTTGGTCGTCGATGAAGCAGGCGCGATCGCGGCTGGCGTCTGGGTGGCGGCGATCTTTAACGGCGCACGTTGTGGCGTGATGCAAGCAGACGTCGGCGGTCGCGTGACGCTCCCGCTCGCGGCAGAGTCTGAGTTTGAGGTTCGCACGGCGGATGACTTCACGGCGTGCGCGGTGCGTCGCTTTGACGCGGGCGTTGATCAGCCGACCTTGGTCATTAGCCAGCCGTAGCGCTGCGCGCTACTGCGTGAGGAAGACCCCAGCGTTGCTGAGGGCGAAGCCGAGCGGGCTGTTGCTGTCAAGCGCGGCAGCCTGCGCGACGACGAGATAGCCAGGGAAGCCAGGTGGCACGTTAAACAGGCTCACGCCCGAGCCGGCCACGAGCGTGAACGCTGTGCCCGACACCAGCGGTCCTGGGAACGGCAGATAGAGGAGGCCGCCAGGCAAAACAGGGAAGCCGACCGGGTTGAGTTCGAACGCGAAGAAGTTGACGCCAGCGCTGATGGGGCCAGGTGCGTTGTTGTAGGTGATCGGCAAGGTGGTCGGGCCTGCTGCAACGCCCGTGATGTCGAGCTGGAAGGGCGCGCCGTTCACCGGGGAGCCGGTGCCGTAGACCCCGGTCTGGCCGGGGCTCAGATAGGTGATGGTGATAGAGGGCGGCGAGCTGCCGAACTCGCGAGAGTGCATGCGGCGAGCGGTCTGGGGGAACACCTCGTCGGTCTTGAGCAGCCACCCGAAGTTGCCGGACGGGTTGTCGAGCCACGACTGGATGTCGGAGACCATGCCATCATCGACGAGCGCGGTGCTCGGGCCGATCGAGGCTAAGTCGAAGGTAAAGCTTTGCGTGGCGGCGAAGTCGCCGCCGGGGTTGTTCCACGTGGCGTTCGGGAAGTTGGTGTGCTGCCAGGTCGTCTCTCCGCTCTGCGGGGATCCACCTTGGCCGCCCGGGACGTTGACGACGGAGCCTTCGCTCCAGTCTTGCGTGACGCGGTGCACGAAGGTTTGGATGGGCAGAAACGCCGTCGACTGCGCGCTGAAGATGTCAAACTCCGCAGCGATCACCACCGCGCCGGCGGGCAGCTGGCCGGCGACGTCAAAGTGCACCAGCGCGCGACGGATCCCGCCGCCGCCGTTGAGCCCGACCTTCCCGCAGAAGATGGACGGCCCGCTGCCGTTCGCTCGCAATCCGTTCAGCGGCTCGTAGAGGGTCGTGTCCTTATCGGCCGGGATCGTGATGGTGGTCTGAGCGGTGGCGGGCGCACAGAGCGCGACGGTCGTCGCGAAGAGACACAGTTTGGCGAGGGCCGAGGTCATTTTCAGTTGGTGCAAGCTGCTACAGGGGTGGGTCGGGGTCCGAAAAAGGATACCTGATTCCGCCTCGACTGGGCGGTTCTGGACGATTTGGCAGGTTGGCGCAGAATGCGCGGCTACTTCTTTTTCCCGACGATGAAGACTTGCCCGTTGCCGATCTCTGCGAGGCTCGACAGCAAGGCTTCATTGGCTTCGCCGAGACCGACGCAGTGGAGGCGAATACGTCGGAATGCGTTCATTCGATTTACGTCGCGCAGTAGCCAGCAGTCGAGCTGCCCTGGGCTCAGCCGTCCGGTCACGTTCGGGACCGTCGCGTAAGGCCCGTGGTAGTTGAGCTGAGGGGTCCGCTGCGCCTCGACGCCTGCCTCTAGATCCTTCATCACGCGGCCTTCGCCGTAGTCCTTGTCCAGGACGTCGAAGCCGTCCCAGTTTGGGATGCCGTCGGACAGCAAAAAGATGGTGTCGCAGCCCTCGGTCAGCGGCTTGTCGCCGACATAGAAGGGCTCGTCTTGCGCCCCTTTTTTACCGAGCGAATAAGCGACGCTGAGCCCGTAGTGCAGGCTGGTCTCGCCTCGGAGGCGGTCTCTACCGTCCCGGAACGCAGCTTCGATGCCGTCGAGCTCGGCCATCGCCTTCTTGATGTTGCCTTTGCTTGCCTTGACCAAGCCCTTGGTCGCGCCCAGCGTGCCTGCGTCCGTGCCGAACCACACGATCGAGAAGAACTTGTCGCTGCCGAGGCGCGATAGAGAGATGCGAAGCTGCTCACGCGCGAGGTCCCACCGCGTTCGGATCGTGTGCCACGGCAGGTCGCCCTCATCGAGGGCCATGCTCTTTTTGCTCCGCTTCTTCTTGGGCCCGGTGATCGGGCCCTTTGGGCGCGCGCTCGGCGCGATCTCCTTAAGCATGGAGTCTGACATGTCGAGCACGTAGCAGAACCGCTCACCCTCGGTCTCGATCCCGAAGAAGCGCGGCTTCGCAGACGTGCCGTAGCTCTTGGGCTTCTTGACCTCGCCGCGATCTAGCAGCGCGAGCCACGGCTCTGGGTCTGTGAACTTCGCCGGGCCGTTTAGGATCGTTTGCAGGTGGCGCGCCATCTGCACCTTCGCCAGCTGCGGCAGCTTGACCTTCTTGTCTAAGAGCCCGATGTACGCTCTCAGCCCGTCGCGGTAGTCCTCGTCGTTGACGCGGCCTTTGTTGCGCCACAGCGCGCCCGTCATCGCGCCGAGCAAGATCATGCGGTCGGCCTCTTTGCGGGGGAACTCGATGCAGTTCGGCACGATCGCGCGCTTGAGTCCAGCGCGGCTCGCCAGGCCTAGCGCGGTGATCGCCGCTGCTCGTTGATGGGTCTTCTTCGCGGATTGGGCGATCGAAATCGCCACATCGTCTCCTTGCTCGTCGATTTGATTGACCAGCGTCGTAACCCAAAGCCACGCGTCGACGGGCTTATTATGCTTCTTGCGCAGCTGCTCAAATCGAGGCAGCCACTCCTCGCCTTTGAAGTGTTGGCCGATCAGGTGAGCGATCGTGTAGCGCGTGTGTTCGGGGTAGTGCTTGCTCTTGCCGTAGTCGGTCGCGAGCTGAGTCAGCGCTGCCGCGTCGCGCGTGGCCGCTAAGGCTTCACGGCCTTCGAGCTGGAATCGAAACGGAAGACGGCCGATGCACTCTTGGTAGCGCGCGAGCGCCTCGGCGTAGCCCGGCGTGGTCTGGGCGGTCGCCGCCGCGGTGACTAACAGCGTGAGCGCGGAGGTGAGCACCTTCTGGGATCTGTTCATCATGGCCGGAGGGTTAAGACGTCAGACGGCAGGGCGTTTATCGTAGGGAGGCCGCTTGCTCGGTAATAGTCCGGCGCGGCGGTTGGTCACCGTGCGGCCGCTCCTCGGCCTCGAACCCTAAGAATATACAAGCTTTGGGTCAGCGGGTCTCAGTTCCTCGGTGGTCGTCGTGGGCCCTTGACGCAACGGACCCGTCTCAAGGCGCGGGCGATGCAAACAGATCGACCTGGTGGGCCACCGCTGCGCGGATGTCTTTGCAACCAGTCCGAGGGCTTGGTTGATCACCGGACGATCTTCGCGGCGCTGGACGCCGCATGTCACGGCGACGTGATCTTCGACGCGGAACTGCTTCATCGCTTGGCCGCGCGACAGCAAACCTGCGGCGCTGTGGAAGCGAGGGAGGGAGCCCTAGGGTTACGCTTGCCGCGCACGATCGGCAGTCGCGCGATCATTTGGAGCTGGTTAATGGCGTTGCCATCGGCGCTAACATCGCGGACCTAGGCCTTGACCGGGACCTCGCCCGTCTCCAGGTTCCGGTAACTGGCCTTAGGAGTATGATGGTTATGCCAGCGCGGGAGCGGCGCTGCCCCATACTGCGATATTAGGCGACACAATGACCACGATGGTTTCATCGGGCTAGACCGAAGTCTATAGCTGCGTGGGACTTGCTGATCTATCTAAGCTACGCTCCCATGCAGGCACGGAGACAGACATGAAGATCGCTTTCCATCGAATTGCGCTCGCGCCCGTCCTGATGTTCGCGCTGTCGGCGGCGACGGTGTCAGTTCGAGCTGTTGCGCAGCAGCAGAGCGAGCTGCCGACGTTGGCGAACCCCAGCTTTGAAGCGGGCAAGGTCGGCGCCGCGCCGCCCGGCTGGGACTTGAAGTTACCGAGCGAGTGTTCGTGTACGGTCGTCGCGGGCGAAACTGCAACGGGCGAGCGCGCTGCGTTAGTGGATCTGTCTGCGGCTGAGTTTCATGAGACGACAAGTGTGCTGCAGTCGATCGACGCGGGGCCTTGGCATGGCAAGCGCCTCCGGTACCGGGCAGCCGTCAAGACTGTTCCCGTCGGTGATGGTACAGGTCAACCGATCTGGTGGTTGTCTTGCAGGATCGAAAGACCGAAAGACGGCGACGGTAAAGCTCAGCTAGGAGCCTCAGATGCGGGCAAGGTTAACCCGATCAAGGACGAAGACTGGTCCTACCACGAGCTAGTTGTCGATGTCGCCGTCGATGCGACCCGAGTGACCTTCGGGCTGAAAGTGCTCGGCAAAGCCAAGGTTTGGATCGACGACGTGTCCCTGTCCTCGGTGGGCTCAACGGTCGAATTAACTGCTGCAACCGGCAATGCGTCGCTCGCAGACGACTTGCCGCCACAATATGCAAAGGATCCGGCGTTTCGGCACGCCGCGGCGACCGACGCTCCGACGCAGTCGTTCTGGACGTGGTGGTTGACGCTCCCGTTGACCGCGATCGGGCTCTTCGTCGCCGGACTCTGGCCGCTTCGTCGGACGGGTATGACCGGGCAGGACCGCGTCGACATTGTTGCGTCTTTCCGTGACGACCTCGACTTCGGCCGCCTTCGGTACTTTTCGTTGCGCTTCACGATCTGCTATTGGCTGCTCCTTTATTTACCGGAGACGCTCACGACCATCTGCGCGACCATCGGAGATCAGCTTGATCGCGGCGCTTACGTTGAATGGCTGTCGTTTCTCAAGGGTTGGTCTGACCCCCTCTACTGGGCGCGAGATGAGATCTCGCACAGGCATGAAGCGCTTGAGCTGTGGTTGGCGCAGCTGAGCGCTGAGTGGGTGCCTGGCGCTCACGGTGCGCTTGTCGTCTCCAATGACAGCAGCGACACGATCATGGGCTACCTCCTCCTGCTCAGCTACTTCACGTTGGCGGCAGCGGCGTCCTTGGTCTGGACCTTCTTCCTGCGACGCAAACCGCGCCGGAACGCGTCTGTTGACTTGCTGCGGAGCTTCCTACGTTACGCGCTCGCGCTCGTCCTACTCGGCGCTGGGCTCGGCATGACGAACCTTGGCGACAGTCCGTTCGAAGAACTCACTGGGCAACGCCTCGACAAATCCTGGGGAGAGACATCACCGATGGGCCTGGTCTGGGGCTTTATGTCTGCGTCGAGGTCCTACACGGTCTTCGCTGGCCTGATGGGCGTGGTCTCGGCCTTTCTATTGCTTTGGCGGCGTACGGCGCTGCTCGGCGCGGCGATCAGCGTGACGTTGATGGCCAACATGGTGATGCTCAGCTTCTGCTACGACCTGCCATACAAGATCGCCTCGTCGCACCTGCTGCTGATCAGCGTGTTGGTGATGATCCCTGACGCGCGTCGACTGATGGCGTTGTTCATCTACAACCGCAACTCTGCGGATCGAGCGACAGGCGACGTCTGGGCCGTGACTGGGGTCTCGTGGCTGGTTTGGTTGCCGAGGACCATCGTCGTGGCGAGCTGTTTTGTGTTGCCGATCGGGCATCAGCTGTGGGGTTCGGCCGGCACGGTGACGTTGGCGGACTCGTCGGTAGCTGCGCAGGGCGCTTCACGTCAGGCGAAGCCCGCCGCGCCGAGCCTGTTGACCGGGCGCGGCTTCAGGTGGGTTAATGAGTTCCCGCTAAACCGATAGAAGCTACGACTCGTAGCCGAAGCGCCAATCTTGGTCGTCCATCGGCAGCTCTTCGACACGGAGCTGACGGAGGGCGTCGAACCTCGGCTGCATCTCCTCCATCGAGTCGCCGCCCAGCTTCTCGCACAGCGCGTCAGCCAGCACGATCGCAGCCATCGCCTCGCAGATTGGCACGGCGCGCGGAACTTGGCAGAAGTCGCTGCGCTCGTAGCGTGTCGCAGCCTGCGCTCCAGTAGCCAGGTCGACGGACTGGAGCGACGCGAGCGTTGTAGCGATCGGCTTGATCGCGGTGCGCGCGATGACGGGAGATCCGTTGGTGATGCCACCTTCGACGCCGCCGGCCCGGTTCGTGTCACGTGCGAGCGCGCCGCCGTCGTTGCGAAGCTCATCTTGGGCCTCGGTGCCGGGCCTGCGCGTCGCGTCGAAGCCCGCGCCGATCTCGACGCCTTTGGCGGCGTTGACGCTCATCAATGCCGCGGCCAGCCGCGCGTCAATTCGGCGGTCGTATTGTACGTAGCTGCCTAGGCCGACAGGGACGCCGGTCGCGAACGTCTCGACGACGCCGCCGATCGTGTCTTTGTCCTTGATGGTTTGGTCGATGGCCGCGCGCATTGCGGCTGCCGCTGCTTGGTCTGGGCACCGCACGTCGTTGCTCTCGGCTGCCGCGAATCTCGTGCGCAGCAACGCTGGGTCGACGACCGGCTCCTTATCGGCCGCGTCGACAGCGCCGATGCTGGTGACGTAGCCGCCGACTTCTACCCCGAACTCGAGCAGGAGCGCGCGGCACGCGGACCCTACGGCGACTCGCATTGCGGTCTCTCGGGCCGAGGCTCGCTCGAGCGAGAGCCGCAGCTCGCGGTATCCGTACTTCGCCGCCCCGGTCAGGTCCGCGTGACCAGGTCGCGGCACCGTCATCGGCTTGATGTCTTTGTCGCGCCAGTTCTTGAAGTCTCGATTTTCGATCAGGAACGCGATCGGGCCGCCTGTCGTGCGGCCGGCCATGACGCCGGCTGTTATGCGCGCGCGGTCACTCTCGATCTTCATGCGGCCGCCTGCGCCAAAGCCTCGCTGCCGCCGCGCGAGCTGCTGCGCGACGGTGGCTTCATCGAGCGGCACTCCGGCGGGCATGCCCTCAAGCACGCCGGTCAGTGATGGTCCGTGCGACTCACCCGCGGTCAAGAAACGAAGTCTGGTCGTGAACATCGGCGTGTTGAGAGTAGCGGAGGCGGCGGATCGACCATACCTCCGATGCGTTGCTCGCTAGCGCTCAACCGCTCGTCTGTGCGGCTAGCTGGAGTTGCCGGTCGAGGGGCAGCGCCGCATTGACCGTGCGATGGGCGACTTGGGCATAGAGCTCGGCGCGTCGTTTGAGCACGACCTCAACCTCATCGGCGATCGGCGACCCAGTCAGCGAAGGTCGGTCGCTGTTCGCGATGCGCCTTCGTAGCAGGTCTGCTGGCGCGTCTAGATAGATGACGAAGCTCCGCTCGCGCAGTAACCGGCGCAGCGTCTCGGACTCGACCGCGCCGCCGCCGGTGGCGAGCACATCGCACTTCTCTAGCGCCTCGGCCAAGATCCGGGATTCCTGCGCTCGGAACGCTGGCCACCCGTGCATTTCTACATACGTCGCGATCGCGCCGTGGCGCGCCTCGAAGGCCTCGTCGGCGTCGATGAAGCGTGCGCGGAGTTTTTCTGCGAGGGCGCGGCCGAGCGTCGATTTGCCGGCGCCGCGCATCCCTACGAGTGAGATCGGTCGTGGGTGGCTCCCGAGGCGTTCGAGGTCTTGCCAGAAATGAGGGTAGCTCTTGGCGACGCAGTCGGGGTCTTTGATCGCGAAACCTGGGATCAGCGAGCCGAGCATCGCGAACGCCATCGCGACGCGATGGTCGCCTGCGGGGTCGATGGTAACTCCTGTCAATGGCGCCCCGCCGCGGATCGTTATCCCGTCATCGTCTTCGACGATGTCCGCCCCACACTTCTGGAGCTCGCGCGATATCACCGCGATCCGGTCGCATTCTTTGACGCGGAGATTCGCCGCGCCCGTGATTTGGGTCGTGCCCCGGCGGAGCGCCGCGACGCAAGTTAGGTTGAGGAATTGGTCGGGCATTGCGGCGATATCGATGATGCGATCGCCGTCGCCGCTCAGGGTCTCCAGGGTCAGCTCTAGCTGTTCGTCGGGCTGACCTGAGCGTCGGTGGAGGTTGGCGCCTCGGACCCGCGCGTCGTAGAGGTGGTTCAGGCAGGTCCAGGCACCCATCGCGCTCCAATCGGCGCCTGCGCTGACCTCTTTAGGCGCGACGCCGTAGCCGCTTGAGACGAGCGCTTGTTGTTCATTTATCGTCGCCTTGACCCCGAATTGGCGGGCCAGCCTCGTCGTCAATTGTGCGTAGCCTC
>Ga0163179_10000099_pt1 | contig 60980 bp, 82 predicted proteins | sample AtlANTMetagenome_FD_109643 | JGI IMG/M metagenome (GOLD analysis project Ga0163179, IMG submission 109643) | Marine eukaryotic phytoplankton communities from the Atlantic Ocean - Atlantic ANT 2 Metagenome | ecosystem: Environmental > Aquatic > Marine > Oceanic | place: North Atlantic Ocean...
ATCATCTAAGAATTTATCTAAGTATGTATAACCTTCTGGCCAATCTGGATTTTCTTTTCCTAGTTTACATACTCGAATAACTTTACCTTTGTCATTTAGTAATCCATCCGGATGATCCATTTTAGGTCTTTTACCTTCTTCATCTTTGACACATGGATTAGTTATCTTTGCTGATGAAACCACATGCCATTTAGGATCTTTAAGATCTATATTTCGAGGCATAGTAGGTTGGATAATATCTATCTCTATAGGTTTACTACTAACCTCGATTTGTTTCGTTCCCATTAGGGAACAACCACTAATTATTAGGGTTAATATCGGCGCTAGGATCGTCCAGCGAATCGAGCTCTTTACTGTCATTTTCTATACTCCTGAAAACCTCTGATGTCTGATCATTGGCTCTTGTTTCAATCATACCTGGTTTAGCTATAGCTAATTTATTTAGATTATGTCTTCTAAATATATCCAGATAACCATTCATCTCAGCTTCTATCTGAGCGTTCTTCGAAGATAATTGATTCAAGGCTGCACCTTGTTTCTCATAGCTTTCTTTTATAGTAGCTATTGCTTCTTCTTGTTGTTTAATTGCAACTTCTAATTGCATATTATTCATTGTTAAAACTTGATTCTCGGAATATAACCACCACGAGGCTAAGCCAAGTATGAATATTATTCCTATAAAAATTTGTTGCATTATGAATTATCCTCAATATACTGTTTTACTTGTCCTACAGTAAGAAGTGTTTCAGCATCGTCATCAGGAATTTCTATATCAAATTCTTGTTCTATACCCATAACTACTTCTACTATATTAAGTGAATCAGCACCTAAATCATTTACAAAATGTGAATCATCTGTTATTGAATTAACATCAATATTTAGGTTTTCTGCTATTATTTTTTCTATTGTCATTTATATCTCCGATTTTAACATTGTTTCTGTCATGTAATCCATAGGTGTAGCTGCATTTAGCTCTACATATGTTCCTTCCATAGTTTTAAATTTCATATGCTTTGCAGTTTTCTTATAAAACTTACGAACCTGAAATGATTTAATTAACACATCGACCACTTCGCCTTCACTATTATATTTAGTATGAGTTACATGTAAGTGTTGATGTGTCTCGAAAAGAGATAGAATAAATCGCCAGATTCTGGCGAAAAATGATCCAATCATTACAAAATATTTCTTCATTATGTTTCTTGTTTAGCCAACTTAGCAGACCTATTTGCAAGAATCCTTTTTACTAATCTTTTTCCTTCTTTTGTTCTACCGTCATACATTGGCTTAGATTTATTTTTTTTCTTTTTGCTGGTTTGTACATCAGCAGGCATAGAAACACCGCCTCCACCTACGGAGTTAGCTGCTTCTTCCCATTGTTTAAATGTTTTATGATTCATCTAATTATGTCTCCATTATGTATATATATTTTTTGATTTGTTAATACGTGATGTACTTCATACATTGGTATTGCACATATATACCCCGAAGGCATAGTTACGTCTTTTACTTTTACTTTTGAATTTTTAAATGCTATAATATCACCTGTTGTTGGTGATGCAATATCGTTTACAAGCATATAAACACCTGGATTCAAATCGCCTTCTTTTGTTTGAAACCATGTTGATTCTGTTAAATTATCCCAATCAATATTGTAATCGACTAAAGCCCTTTCTAATGCATCATCTGACATTTTTGTATGTTCTTTTATAAGATACAATGCTGCAGCAACAGAAGCTAAAGTTGATTTTCCACCAGGAACTTTTCCTATTAGACGTTTAACATTAAAAACTAATCTATGAAAATAAGTGTAAACTGGTTTATCTTTAGCTGGAACATCTTTTGATTTAATAAGATTCTTACCATCTTTATCAATTATACCAGCTTTAAATGCACCAGTATTTTCCCACTTCTGTACTAAAAGACGAACAAAACGAAAAGCATAGACGGTATCTGCCATTCTTGTGACAGCACCTTCTTGTAACCTTTTTATTTTAAATTTCATTATAGTTTTCTTAATCTCTCTACAATATTTTTATCTAATGGTATTTCAACCATTTCATCTTCTTTTAAATAATGTAAAAGAATTAAAAACGGTTTAATATAAGAATAATGCTCTTCATTAATCTTAAACCAAATCATCTTATTCGCTGCTTCTATACCAAATACATTGTATATAACAACTAGATGATTAAGAATCAAACGTTCTTGTAGATCGCCTGATTGTTCATACCTTTTCAAAAGACGTTTTAGATATTTAAAACGGCTTACGTCTTCTTTAAATTCGCCAATATCTGTAGCTTCAGGATTATTGTAATTATTAGCCGCAAATAATTCAAAATTCCTTCTATTTAGTTTATCAAATATCTTCATAATGTCCTATATTTTAGTAGTTACATTACTACTTATATAGGTTTATTTTAAGTTTGGCCAAGTATCTAATACGTCTCTTTTATCCCAACCATATACAGCAGGATCTGTAAGCATTTTTACTATTTGCTTATTATCACCAGTTACATCAGCTGTTCCATCACGATTGACTTTAAGTTTAACCTTAAACTTTTTTTCAGCATCTTTTGTTTGCTTTTTATCACCAATCCAATCGACATCAATCGTTACTTTTTTTTCCATAAGAGAAGCAAGATTAGGATCAAGAGTGATTGTTACATCTTCTTTCTTTTCTCCATCAGCTTCATAATTAGCATCAACGTAATCAAAAAATTCTTTTTTCTTATCGCCTTTTAATTCAGCAGGAGATGAGACTTTAAATTTCTTAAGAGCTTTGTTAAAGAATGCTTGATATTTCTTTTGCTTATCAGACATTTCATCAACTTCATCTTCTTCTTCGTCTTCGTCTTCTTCCTTTTCTTCTTTCTTAGCTTCGACGACTTCAGTAGACTCTTTCTTATGATAAGATGCTTTTACTTCTTCTTCATCTTCGTCTTCTTCTTCATCTTTATCGTAGTCTTCAACTTTATATTTCTTACCAGCAAACATGAATTCTTTATCGCCCTTTTTCTTAGCAGCCATTACAGCTTTACCAAAAGCATTACCTTCTTTTTTAGAAGCAGCTTCTTTCATAAGGTCATCATGATTATCAGTAGCATATTTATTTGCTTCTTCTTCGTCATCGAATGATTTTACTACATCGCCTTTAACGTTAACTACAACGTATTTGTCGTCTTTCTTAGAAACGTGTTTCTTTGGGTCCATTTCTTTAACCACTTTTTTACCCTCTAAAACGTCTTTGACGGTGTCTGCAACGCTGAGAGTTTCTTTATCTTGCAATTTCATAATTTCTCCTATTTATTGCATTAGTAACATTCCGGAGAAGACTGTTGCACCCGCAACGACCACTATCCAAAATACTTTGTTAATTACATTTACTACTATCGCATTCTGATTAACTGTTCCTTCCAGTTTTTCCATTCTGCGAGTTAACTCACCAATCATTTCTGATTGTTGTTTACTGAAACTTGCAAGAGTAGTGATTTTCTCTTCTGCACGAGCTAACGATATTATCGCCTCGGACATCTTATCAATTTTCTCTTCTATTCGGTCCAGTCTATCTGATTGTTCCATATGATCCCTTTTAACTTGAGTTATGTCTGATTCTTTCCAATTAGCCATAACTATTTCTTCAAATCGTATCTAAATGTTTTATTTTTTTCTTGGCCTTTTTTAGTAACTTTATATCCAGCCATTCTAGCTAGTGTATTTACTAAAGGCCAAGCCTTTTCATACTTCTTTCTAATATGAAGTTTACTTATATCATCTTCTATTTTTTTCAAGATACTTTTTACAATATCCATATCATTCATTACGAGAGGAGCTTCATCAAATTCTTGTTGTTCTTTAAACGATAACATTGTTGATTCTCCTCTTACTTTTTGGGCCAGATCTTTATCAGCTTTACCCCATGTTCCGGAAGATTTAGTTGCAAATGAATTAACTCTTGCTAAACCCCATTGAGTTGGATTTGTTCCTGGTCTATGACTTGAAGACCAAGCTGCATATCCACGATCAAATACCTTCTTCAAAATTCCATATGGCATACCAGTTTTTTCTGCTTTTTTCTTTAATGCAGCTTTTACATCGGCTTCTTCTAAAGATTGTTCTCCAAACTTCTTTCGAAATGCTTTCGTATGTTGGCTTTCAGGAGCATTTGGCCTAGGTTTATCATAGGATTTTTTTTGCTTAGCTGTCATTTTATCATACGACATATTAATTACTTCTTTTCTTTTGCCAACATATCGGCTATTTTGCTTAAAAGTTCTTTATCTTTTTTAGAGATTTTTTTAAGCTGTTTATCTAATGCAATCTTTCTTAGGGATCTTGCATATTCTGCAGTAGAATCAGTTATTGGCTCTAAAACATGTGCTGATTGCATTCCTATAATTTGTCTTTCTTCGAGCTCTTCATCAAACATACCTGAACTTTTCATCATAGCAAGAGCATCTTTCTTTGCTTTTGCCATATTCTTTTTGTCGATCTTTTCAACTGCTTTACGAATCATGTCTAAACGTTTTTTCTTTTCTTTATCTGACATTTTTTCGAATATTTCAAGATCAGATAAAGGAGCTTCAACATTCTCAGATACAGTATAAACTCTACCGTTTTCGATAACTACTTTTGAATTTTTAGGGTTATATTTTCTCATAGATCCACCTTCATCATTCTGCCATGACCTCTTGGCTTAAAATTACCTTTCTTTCTTTTCTTCGAAGTTTCTTCAATCTCATCTTCGTTGTTTACCCATTTTCCAGGTGCATGTGTAATTTTACGCATTTTAAATTTAACACCCCAAGGTTCTAAATGTTTAACAATAACATCTCTTAGATCCTTTGTATCTTTATCTTGCCCTAACTCAACTCTAAGCAAATCATCAAAGAAAGAATCGTCACCAAAAATATCATACATATCATTTGCTAATTTTTTTGCATTTGCTGTGCTACCTTTTATAGGAGATTTCATTATACTCGCAAGCTTTTTAAGTTTCCCCATTGAATCAGGAATTGCCCACGTGCCTTCATTGATATCTTCAACCATTTCTTTAAATGATTTAAGACCACTATAAGATCTTGTATTCTTAGTTTCACCGGCCATTCTGCCAGTATACTGTGAATTAATCTTACCATTTTTCATCCAACCGGCCATAATTTTAGCCTGTTTTGGATTAAGTTTCATTGCTGCACATAGTGATTCATATTCACCTTCAGAAAGTCTACCTTCTTCGATTTCTTCGTTATGTGCCTTATAAAGTAAATCAGCAATATGAGGATCTTTACTAATTCCTCTTTTAAATTTTTCAAGCTCTTTTACTGCTTTAGTATAATTACCGCCCTTTGTTTTTGGGTTATTTACTATTTTTTCTGCTTTTTTCAGATCTGCAGGAGAAAATTTGCTTTTCTTTGCTTCGCTAATGTCAGCTCTTAATTGTTTAAATTTCATTATTTTCCCCTAGTCTAATAGACCTTTTTTACGTTTATAAATGTTTATTGCAGTTGCGATCTTTACTTTTTTCCAATCTGAACCATATTTGGCTTGAAATTCTTGATCATCCAACTTCTTAGCAATTGCTTCAATCTCTTTTTTAATTTCTGGAGTCATTTTTAATTGTGTTTCTTCTTTATCATTTTCATTTTTTATGAAATCTGCAAATTTAGTAACACCTTCTCCAGGAGTATTCTTTTTATAATTTTCAACAGATGCGTCTGTACCCCATTCTTCGACACCTTCATCTGTAGATTCTTCTATTCGTTCTACTGAATCTAACCAACATCGTTTCTTTGTATTGCCAAATTTAACTAATACATAATTAGAAAGTAATCTTTCAACTATACCTACTTGTTGAGATTTTAATTCTATAACTTCATCACCTATAGAAAAAAGCTTACCTTTTACATAATCTTCTCTGATAGCAGAAACTGATTCTAGTTGTATATGTCCTTCTTTAAATACATTAGGTTTTAAACCCATGCCTTTTCGAACAGCGTTATATAATCCTATTTGAGAATCTCCTTGTACTTCAGGAACTCCCATTGAAAAAGTTTTTATATCACCATCAGCTGCAGCTTCTCTCATTTTAGAAGCACTCATTCCACTTGCGCCTTCAGCATCAGGATCTCTTTCTCCTGCACTTATAACTTTAATTCCACTTTCAAATTGATAAAAACCATGTTTACCTTTTTTACCATTATATTTGTTAAGTAACGTATTAAACTCATTCACTCTATCTGAACCAGCAACCATTGTTACTTGTGTAAAACCTTGTTTATATAACGTATCTAATACATCAAATACCGTACGTATATTTTTGTCTCCCATGATTTTTCTACCATGTTTGGGAAACATCTTCCGAAGAAATTTAACCTTCGTTTTAAAATCTAAAGGATTCTTTTTCTTATCAACAGACTTACTTGAATAAATTCTGTATTCTTTACCAGAAACTTTTTGTAATGTACCAAACAACTTTGCGTGTCCTATTGTTGGTGGATTAAATCTACCAAACACAAAGCTTACTTCTTTGGTATCTTCTACCAGAAAGTCCTTAAATCCTTTAATCATAATAATATTTATTCGCCTTTATTTTTCTTTAATTTAGCTCTATCTGCTGCTTTTACTTTTGGCAATAGTTTTTTTGCTATTTTCTTAATAGCACCTTTCTTCTTAGCTAATTTCTTTTCTAATTCTTTACGTGCACCCATGCCTAAATCGCCTTTACCTTTATCTTTAAGCATTTTTTTAATGAGAATATTTTTGGCTTGCTTTTCAGCACGTTTCTTGAGTTGTTCTGGAGATGCTAATTTTTTTGCTGCCTTCTTACGACCTAAGGCTATCTTAGCTTTGTTTTTGCGCATTGCGGCTTTCATCTTCATACGAGTAGCCATAGAAGCGACTTCGTCAACTTCGGCTTCTCTAAAGAAATCTGTAAATGTTTTCATTTATATCCTCGGTATTCCCATATTAGTTAGGATTATCCCAACCTTTTATAATATCTTTGCTAAAATTGTTAGTAGAAAATTCTAATCTATCAACAAGCTTAACTGCTCCACCTTCCATACGATCTATGGCAACAAAACCTTCTGGGTTGGTTACCTTAAATCCGGATTTAGTCTTTACAAACGTTCCAATTGTATTAAGACTGTTTAGTTTATTTATAATAATTAACTTCGCATCTGCAACAAAATTCTGTAAATCGTACACTTTTTGTAAGTTTTTTTGATTTTTTTTACTAAAAAACTTCAAAAGGTCATCTCTTTTAGCATTTATTTTTTCTTTTCCTGCCACAGACGACCGTTTGTCGGCTTCTTTTGCATAACGATCATTAACAAACATAATAAGACCTGTAACATGTTTTTTTGTATCTTTAATTCTTTGGCCTTCTCTAACTTTTTTATTGTTCCAAATGTTCATTATAAGGTTAAGTTCTTTATTTTGTTCAATTTCTTTTAAAGTCGATGCTGATATCTTCTTAAATATTTTACCTGCTTCTGACAATTTCTTAGTTACATTTGCAGTTTCTTTTGCTGTCATTGTAGCACTACCTGAGATATCTGGTAATTTAGCATCAACTTGCCAAACTTTAGAAGTTTGTTTTAATTTTCCAACAATTTCTCTTCCAAAGTCTGCGCGCATTGTTTCAAATGTTGCTCCTTCATATACAGTATGCCATACAATACCAATTGTTGCTTTTGATATTTGTTTTGCCAATGGTGTCCCAACAGGAATAGCATAAGCTATCGTGTTGGGATGCATTACTATGTGTTTTACACCATTGATATTCTCAGTTTTAAGATCACCTTTATCGAACATGAAGTCTCCTTGAATGACTCCTTTAATTCCTAAACCTTTTAAATTATCGTATGCTAATATTAACTTTTTAGCTAAATCGCCAGATGTGTCTGCTTTAATGTCTGCATGTGATTTGTATATTTTTGGATTCTTTGCAAATATTCCTTTTTTTGCAACAAAGAATTCTCCAGTTTCTGGATCCTCTCCTGCAAAAACGGCGGGGGCACCGTCCCATTTTACGGTAACATCAACTGCAGTTTTGCTGCTTCCCGATAGCATATCTCTCAGTGATCTTAATGCGAGAATTGCTTGGCGTGCCCCCTTAACTCCACCGTCAAGTATTAAATCCTCAATATGAGTCATATGAGTATTTTTACCTGCGGCCTCTGATAAGTGTTTCTTAAATTTTAACATATTTTTATCTTTAAATTGTTATAACCTTTTATTAGCCTGTGGAATTCGCCTCTTGGTATTGTTATTTTATTAACTTCATTTAATAACATAGGCAAACAATTTTCGAATTGTATTTGCCATCCTTCGCCTTCGAGAATTTCTATTGTACGATCTTCTTCATCCCTATGCCAAACATATTCGGCACTTGGTCTGTTAACATCAAATTCTCTTATATTGTTGTTATCAATATAAGGCTTACCAAAAGTAGTCACCACCACCTTTTAATCCTAGCTCTTTTGCAAATTTTGGTAATCTACATGACCAATATCCTGCACTGAGTTTATCTGTTTTGGTTTCGCAATTATGTCTTGATGCAAAGTTTTTTGCTGCATCTCTATCATTTATCTTTGCGCTTAAACCACCCTTTTCATCACCAAAGTTGATCTTTTTAACATTTCCTGTTTTAGGATCCTTTACGTATACTACGTATTTTTTTGGACCTGCAGATCTTTTGGGTTTATTTAATTCTGGCCCATCGGCCTCAACCATAGGAGTATCTAAAGGTACATGTTTACCTTCAAATAATCCGAATTTTTCGAAATAAGTTTTATTCATATACTTTAACATAAGCTGAAGAGTCTTCTGCTTTTGATCCTGCGTAATTAACTATTTTTGTTATAAATCTATTTGCTTTTCTACCCATATTGATATCAACATAATATGCTACGTATAAGCATGCTAATTTGGCTGATATCCAATTGGTATCTTTTTTAAATAATTCTTTTTCAAATTCTTCATAACTTACATTTTTATAGAAGTTATTAAACATAGTCCAAAAGATTTTTATACCCTTTTTATCTCGTTTCTTTGCGATACCTTTAGCGTATTTGTAAACACCAGCTTTATGTTTTGGTAGATTCTTTCTGAATACTTGTTTAATACCGTCAGAGAATTCCCCCCAACCAGCACCACCACCTCTTGCAGTTTTCAATACGATTTCACCTTTGATAGCTCCTCCTGGAGTACCATCACGAAGAGACATCTTACCTTCATCAAATACAATTGTAATACCTTTTGCAGACCAGAATGTTCCTCTTTTTTCGCCTTGAGTAAGTATCTTTAATACTTTATGATCATCCGTATCTGGTGGAAGTTTAACATTAAATTCTTTCATTTTAAGATTTTTTACAATTTTCTTTAATGAAATACCAACTAATTTACGATCTACAAATAGTTGTAATATAGTTTTATTTAATGCAGCAACGTTTTCTGTATTTAAATCTTTTAATTTAAAATCGCTTGTACATGCCCAAATATCTCCAGGATTCCATTTATCATCCATCATTGCTGATTGTCCAGAGTTTTTATACGCAAGATTTTTAGCTTTATAAATTCCTTGCATTAATTTGGAATTACGATGGAATGTATGTCCTTTTTTGATATATCCGCCTTTAACAAGTGCTTCTGCAATCACATATGATGAATGAAACCAATCATCTTCAACAGCTAAAATATCATCTAATTTAGCATCTACATCAACTTGTTTATAAGCTGCTTTTAAAATATCATCGTTTTTAAAATAATCTTCATTTTGCATACCATGATCTAACATAGCATAACATATAACAGCATTATGACATTCTGTTATTTTAGTAGATAAGCTTCCGCCTCCAGATCCACCTCCACCGCCAAAAACTTCGGTTTTACCAAGTTTTGAAGATGATATAAATGTGTCGTTATCTCCTCTTAGAGTAAACGCCATACCATCTTTTTTAAATTGATTTACGGCAGCAACTCCATTTTCAATGTCAGTTACTGTAAATGTGCCACCTTTTGCAAGTTCTAAAGGAGTTTTTGATTTTATAAGCTTGATTAGAATATCAGGACGTGATTCGCCTTTATATTTACCAGCAGAAGAATCTCCCTTTAATTGAGCAGGAGTTAATGCTACTGTTTCTACTAAATTAAAATCTTTAAATGATCGCATAAACGTTTCCTTTGTTAGTACTATTTATACGTTTAAAAAAGTCAAGCGTCGAAAAACGGATTAGGTTTTACGTTGCCTTTATCATCATAACATATAATTTTTTGCTTATGTAACACTACCAATAAAGATTCTGCACCATCTCTTCTTCCAATTTTATAAGAAGACCATGCGCAGCATATTAATACTGGTATTAAAATTAAGAGTTCATACATATCGTATATTCTAACAAAAAAGCATCTTGGACATCAAATGCAACCTTCTCTTTGAACGTAATATCTTTGTCTGTAGCCTGAAGTTCTTTTATACGATCGTCTCGCTCAGTTTCGGTGTGAAATGTCTCTATTGCAGTATAAGTTCTAGCTGCAATAGAGTTGTTTATAAATCTTTTCATAATGTCCTATTTGAACTCGCGTAAGATGGTCCATACATTGTTCTGCTATTTATGACATAACCATCAAAAAGATTTCCTCTTGGAGTATTAAGAGCAGGAGCTCTCCATCCATTTGCCATTAAAACATCACCTTCTTTGAAAGTAACGCTTTTAACACAGTTAGCCATTTTTCTTTCTTTTGTGAATTCACCTATATTGATAAATCCCCAAACGCTTTGTTGTACTTCACCATTAAAACTATCTTGTTTGATAATTTTAATAAATTTTCTGCCAGCTTCAGCAGTATAATTGTTATATTTAGCTAAGCTAGGATAAGCTTCGTGCGAAGTAGTTGTTAGATCTTCACATAGTTTATTTACTGCTTTTGTTAAATTTTCGTTTTTCATAATCACTCCTTACTTTGATTTTTTTAATTTATAAGGATATTATACCACATAATACCGGAAAAGTACATGCTTTTTTTCAATTATTTTTAAATAATATCGTCTACTGGGAATATGTTATAAATCACATCTGCACAAGCTTTGGCTATTTCCATATGTTCTGCTTGTGTTCCATTGGAAGCTCTTAAATCTATATAATGGATCCACGATCTAAGTGTTCCATTTACATACATTTTGCTTAATGTAAGTCCTTCAGGTAATACTGCTCGAGCTTGTTCTTTGGCTATGCCAACATCTAAAGCCCATTGATATGCCTTTTGACATCTTTGAATAACAACCTCTTGATAAGATTCCCATATATGATTAATAGCACTATCTTCATCTATTGGAATAGAATTTTGTCTATTTTTCATATCTTGTAATCTTGCTGGTCGAGTTTCAAATGCAACTTCAAGATCTTGTACATCAGCATATCTTTGCGAATATTCCTGAAATGAAAAAGATCTGTGTCTTAATATTTGTCTTGCAATATCGCGAGTAGTTTCAATTTCTAAACACACATTAACCATTTCTAATGGTGACCAATGTTTGTGTTTTACTAAATATTTAACTAGCTTCTCAGCAGTTTGTTCGTTGAGTTGACCAGAGGGATTTGATACTCTGGCACAAAATGCGACCAACTGAAGAAGATCTGCGTCATCCGCTGGAAAATCCTCAGTTGGCTGCGAATATGATATAAGTTTAACTTTCAATCAATTCATCCTTTGGTTCAATTAGAAATTATAGTGAATTCCTACGGATGCCATATCCATGACGTCGCCATGTCTTGCACCATCCATTACCATTGCCGATAACTTTACGTTACCATAATTTTTGGACATTTTCATACCAAAATAATCTTCATCCGCACCCATAAGAGCAGCTGATTCATCAGAATGCATAGCATACATTAATGAAACATCTACTTGGGAGATGAAAGGTAATTGGTATTCAAGTTCAGTAAACGTAAGATCCGAATTATCAATATTAACAAAATGATATAATTGAAAATTATTTAAGCCTACGCCTAAATATAATTCTTCAGATGATTTATATGTAGTCTTATCATGACCACGTCCATCAACTAAAATATCAAGATTTGTATCATAATTATATTGAATTAGACCTACATCGATCGCCATAGCATCAGTCAAAGCTAATGCATAACCAGCGTACCAATCATATTCTATTTCAATGTCGTCTCCATAGTCTACTTGGCTACCCCAAACTCCTGCATAAAACCCATCACCTTGATATTCAAGGTTCAAGCTTATTGCTGGATTGCCATCATTTTGTGATACACCTCTCCAGAAGTAGTCAGAATCAACTCCGACCGATCCTTCTACATCAGCGTACATAAAGGGTGTGAAAAGAGCTGCCATTAATGCGGGCAGTACGAGATACTTCTTCATAATTATGCCTCTTTCCTCACGAGTGTATAAACACCCCATAACAATCCTACCCATGCGAGTAGTTTAGCTAATCCACCAAAAAGAATAACACAACCACAGCATACTATTAATAGTATTCCGTCATGTGAAGTTCTTTCAGGCAATCTTGCCATTAGCCAATCTTTGGCTTTAGTAAATATATTCATAGATTTCTCCTCTATATTTTAAATTCGGTGAAGTCTTTACTTTCTCTATCACCGAACGAATTTATCGGTCCAGTATCTGGTGTCATGTCAGACATAATATCAGACTGAGCCGACTCCTCTACATCATAAAGTTTCATCCGAGATCGATCGATCCCGACAACAAAGCGTTTATACTTTGTTGGATCATTATAACGATTTTTCAATTGTTTTACCATAATTTGACCTAGCTCTTCAAGTTCCTCTGTTGAAATAAGAGCAAACATTAAATCAGCTGTCGCTGGTAAACCAAATGATTCCGAAGTGTCCTCCAGGCCTACATCAGTATTACTAAATCCAGACCTAGTAGTTTGCGTTGCACTAACTATAGGGACATTAAATTCAACCGCTAAGCCACGCATTTCTTCTGCGATTGCTTTTACGTATGAATATGTATTTATACTTCCACCTAACCCTCGGACGCGACTGGACGCGCAAATATTTAAATAATCTATATAAATTATATCAGGTTGAAAGTTCTTTTTAAGCTTTAATTCATTAAGTAAAGCTCTGAAATGTCCAGTGTGGGCTGCCCCAGTTGGATATTCCTTTACAATCAATTTACCAATATTAGTATGTGCAAGCTTAGATATCTTGCCATCGAATACATTTTTTGGTAAACTTTCTAATTGTTCTATTGGGAAATTCATAAGATTAGCATCTATTCTTTCTGCTATGCGTTCTTCTGCCATTTCCATTGTTATATACAAAACGTTTTTACCTAAATCTAAATTAGATGCTGCACAATGACACATGAATAAGGACTTTCCTACACCTGTGCCTGCTAATGCAATATTTAAAGTTTTATTTGGTAAACCGCCTTTTGTAACTTTATTAAAGTAATCTAAATCAAATGGAATTCTACTTTCAGTTTTATTATAGAATTCAAATCTTTCATCGGAATTATCTATATAATCGTGTCCAATATTAGGATCAAAACTAACACCAAGAGCATTAGTAAGTATTTCAGGAATAATTCCTTCACCTCTTTCGTCATTAGACTTTCCATCGATAATAGATATTGATTCCATTATCGCGTTATAGACTGCTTTTTCTTGACACCATTTTTCGCTTTCTCTTATAATGTACTCATGATCTATATCTGATTTTTCTTTACATTCATTAATAAGTTGATTAGCTTGATTTAATACATCTTCTGGTGCATTAACTTTTATTAATTCTAATTCTAAAACTTTTCCTGTTGGTACTTTATTATGTGTATTAACAAAGTCAACAATAAGATTGAATACAACCTTATGAACTCCTTCGAAATAGTCTTTTTTTAGATATGGTATTACCTTTCGACAATACTCCTCATCGTTAATCAGATGAGACAGTACGTGTGTTGGTATTTGTGTTGATATGTCCAATCTCTGCTCCATCTTGTAGTGAGTCATTAATTACGTATTGCAATATATCACCTAAGTAATTCTTAAAGTCTATATCGTTAATTAAATCGTCGTGTTCAAATTTGCCACTATCTTCAATAGTGTATGTAAACTGTAATGTGGCTTGTTCAAGTTCTGGTGTTTCTTTAATTGAAACTTTACCATATATGTATGAAACTCCAGTCCATTTTCCAGTTTTTAATTCTATTGCATAGAAATCACTATTTGGATTTTCTAAGAATACGAAATCTTTTTCAGTAATATTATTCATCAGACTCTACGTCAAGTTCAACGTCTAATAAGGGCTTATGTCCGATTTGGTAATGACCTTTGATGAATTTCTTGAAATCCGTTCCTTCAAATATTGGTGTCCAAAAATCCTTTTGAAGCGTGTCTTTCTCTCTGACTTTTGGATCGACCAACTCTCCAGTCTCACGATCAACTCTGCAATACCAACCATTAGTAGGCTTAGCAACGTAATTACCAGCAAGAGCAACATCCAACAAACCGCTGTAGCACTCAATACCACCTTCCCAGCTAACTGCGATAGGTACTTTAGATTTTTCTTTAACAAACCTTGATTTCTCCACATTGATTACAAAATTGTAACCTTTTATTTCGGTTCCTTGTTTATTTTGTTGGCGACCGATTATCCAAATATTATCTGCTGAATAGTAAATTCCTGTACCACCAGAAACGATAGCTTTAGGGAATAAACCAATCTCTTGATATGTATGATTAACAGCTAACAAAGGAATGTTTTTCATTGTTAGATATGGAGTTACCATTCTAAATAATCCTTTAAGAGCTTTTGCTCTTGACATATCTGCTACACTTTTTTCATTAAGTGCATCTTCTAATTCTTTCTTAGAAGCTAAATTACCAATAGAATCGATAACAACTATAACGTGATCGTCTCTTTCGATTTCTTCAAGTTGATTAACTAAATCAAATTTGAGTTGTTCAACATCAGTAATTGGTGTATGCAATACTCTACTAGTATCTATACCAAATGATTCAAAGTATGATTGTGGTGATCCAAATTCTGAATCATAAAACAATAATACTGCATCTTCATGTTCTCTTAAATATGATGCTGCCATCATTAAAGCAAAGCTTGTTTTAAAATGTTTTGATGGACCAGCTAAAACTGTTAAACCAGAAGTTAATCCTCCATCTACATCACCTGATAAAGCTACGTTTACCATTGGAACGTCTGTGACAACTACATCTTGTTCCTGAAAGAATACCGAATCTTGCAACACTTCTGTTGTCTTGATTTTAGAATTCTTTTTCAATTTATCCATTATTCCCATCTTTACCTCCAGTGGTTTCTATTTGGTTTTAGTTGATTCTCTTGTGCCTGTCTTCGAGTCCTAGCAACTGCTTCAGCTTTTTTTCGCTTACGTTTTGCAGTAGGTTTTTCGTAAAATTCTCTTTTACGAACTTCTTGAATTATCCCAGCTCTTTCGACGGCTTTTTTGAATTTTCTCAAACCAACGTCAAAAGGCATAGGCTTGGCAGGTCTTTTGTCTTTAGGATGTCTTTTCCTAGGTGTTAAATCTATACTTGGCATATTCCTCTCATTTTATTTATACAGGGTATATTATACCATAAAATCTGATAATTGTACATGGTTATTTCCCCATTCTTTTCTTCTATACACCTCTGGAGAGAGATGTACTGATGAAACGCTTTCCATTTTCTCTTTAGCATAACGTTCCCCATTCATAGATAACCATTCTTCTGGATATCTAACTCTATTCATTTTAAATCGATCCATTTGATGGATCCAACATTTAAGTGTTTGAATTCTTTCGTCTCTTGTTCCCCAAAACGGTTGATCTTTATAATAACCCGTTTTAGGTAATTTTCTTTCTTCATATTCTATTGGCCATGGAGTTGAATATTCAACTTCAATTCCCATATCTGTTTTTATTATTTCTCCAAATATTTTCCATTTTCTTAACATATCCATAACAGCTTCATTTCTATCATTAATATCTGGAAATAATCTAACTAAATGGTGTCTAATATCAATATTACCGAATGACATAGTAACTCCGTGTAGAGGTCTTCCTCTCGGTCTATTATCCATTGTATCAGTTAAATGTCTTTTAACATATTCAAACGAAGTTTCTATTTGACCATTTAATGTAAGTCCATCGGTCTTAATCACCGCTGACGACGGTGGTGAGTAAGCTGCTGTGTGACTATCACCAATTGAAATCCAAGGCTGAAATAATTGTGATGATCTTAGCGTGATCGCAGACCTGCACTTTTCAGATATTGTATCACACCACTCTTTATCATCAACATCTTTTCTTTTCTTTAACATTGCTCCATAATCTGGCATATCAATATCAAGAGAGTATATTACTGAAGCTTGAAGGAAATTATTAATTCTTTTTTCTAATTTATCATCAAATCCAGAGAATAAATTAAGAGATCCACCAAAGTTTACACCATGATCTAAATATAATACTTCAGTGTATTCGCCATCATGATTAATGTCTACTGATAAGTTTTCTGACCAGGTTCTAGCAAATCCATATCCATGGCTATTCTTTTTACGTGGTATTTTATTAAATGTTCCTGTTATCATAAATCTTTATCCCATTTTCTATAACTATCAATTGTTTCATATAACGTTTCATCTTCTAATGTTGGCTCAGTTCCAACGTTCCAAAATAGTATATTCTTTCCAGTATGTTTTGGAATATATCTCCATGCCTTTGCATCATATGTTCCTATACTTGGAAATGGTGGCATTTCTTCTTCTTTAATAGATTTAGTAAATGCTTCTGGTGCACTAATTATTTTAGCTCTACCACTTTCTCCAGCTTTCATATTCCTTGCAACTGCAACAGCTGTAAATTTAGCATTAGGCCAAGCAATTTGAAGAGCTCTTGTTAATACTCCTGTTGATACAACTGTATAAACTTCATCTGGTTCTGGTATCTCTCTTGCAACTTTAACTAAACCTGCTGTAACCATTTTGTGTTTTAATCCTAATGGTACAAAATAAAATCCATTTTTCTTTGCGTCTTCTGCTGCAATTTTATTTAAATTAGGCATTGCTGCAATTCTATGGAAGCTTACATCTGCTCCTCTTTCAATACAACATGCTTGATGATGTGATATTTTTTTACTTGAAGGCATATATAATCTTACTTTTTTTCCATGTCGTTTCGCAACATCAAGTAAACTTACACCAGCTAAACCAGTACGAGGTTGAACATATGCAATGGTATCTTGTTGAATACCACTTACTAAACAATCTCCTCCTCTTACTTTTGTTCCTGTAATAAAATCGTCTCTTACAACTCTAACACCATCGTGAATTGTTATTATTGGTTCATCATTTGGATCTTCCCAATCTTTAGCTAAATCTAAATAATATTCAATAGCTTCTTGTGGATTCATCATGCCAAGATCTTTATTAAATCCATCTTCAATGTGTTTATTATGACTCAAGTTTAAACTCCCTTGGAAAAATCCAATCTCGTGGTATTCTCTTTGTGGGTCTTTTTGCACCATGCGATATAGCCATATGCTTATAAAAGAAACATGTTTTATCTTCAATGTTTAGAAGTTTTTGTCTAACCATTGGATTGCGTGGATCTTCTACTAATTGTTGCATTTGATCCATCCACATTTCAGCTGCTTCATTTTCTGGTATAAAAGCTCCATTAACAATAGCATATTTTACTTTACCATTTAAATTCTTTCCACCAAATATTTGATGCATTCCATCAAAATGTCCAGTTCCACCAAATAACACAGATTCTGGATCAACTTGATCGGGCCATGTCATTGCCATATACCTTGCAAAATTCTTACATGGATATAAAGGAGATCTAAAACCTTCACCTTTAAAATATGTTTCGAATGTTTTTGCAAGTTCCATCATAGTCCATTTTTCTTTTCTATCATCTAAAACATGTCTCATATCATATGCGCATTTAAGTGGTGCATCAATTAACCATTGAGAAACTTTTGTACCTTTAGGATAATAAATTTGAAATAAATCAGATCTTGCATGACGATTTCTTTCAAATCTTTGTCTCAATCCTTCTTGTCCACCTTCATCTAATGCCATAAGTGTACCCCAATGTTCATTAGAAAAAGAAAATAATATTGTATACCAAATTTTTTTAAATCCTCTTAGTCTATAAACTAAATCTAGATTTTCATCTTTATATCTTTCAACAAAAGGATGTTCGTCCCAATGTAATCGATGTGAGAATATTTGAAAATCATCTTTTAAAAGATCGTCATTTCTATCATCGAACTTAGAACAAAACTCAAAAAACTTTGCTTTACGTTCATCTAATGTATAATTTTGCATCCACGTATCAGTAGGTTTCTTATTCTTCATAGGAACCTCTGAAGTATTTGGATATATTATGTTATGTGGATTATCAAATAAGCTCATAATAATTGTTAACCATTAATTTGTATTCCCCTATTTCGATTTTTGCATCGTCTAATATTTTTGTATCAGATGGATGTGCTTTAATACCATTAAATGTTTTTACTATACCTAAATCAAGCATAGCCTTTTGTCTTCCTCGAGGATGATCCTTTATACTACTGCTTGACCAAATTTCATCTAAATCTAAATGGTCGTAATCATCTCCAGGTCTAATATAATTTTCTACCCATCTAATATAATCACAACAAACATCTTCAGCATTATAAGGTAATGATCCTGTATCATTGTAAATATGATTCATTACTTCATCTAAAAAGTCTTCTTTTTTCATTCTTACAGTTGGATTTGCTAAGTACGATATACATTCAATTGCGTTAGAACCGTAATAAAAATGCGATTCTTTATTAACATATTGAGGAAACCAATCTGCAATATCAGCTACAACTGCTGCATATTGAAACTTGTATTGTCTTAAATCATGATACACATTCCAATCTAACATAAATTGTCCGACTTCTCTTAGATCTTTTTTATCTCCGACCATTAAGAAATTAGCTAATTCATTTGCTAATCTAGGAGCATATTCGCATAAGAAATAATCTCCTCCCTTTTTGTATTCTGCAGTAGGTTTTGGAAATGCTGGAAACTGATAACCAATTGAAGTATAAAACGGTTTACCCATTTTACCTTCAGCTTTGATTATTTTTTTCATATCTTCAATATTTTCTGCTAAATGTAATTTAAATAATAATGTATTATGATATCCAGAAGGTTTAGTTCCATAATTAATTGCAGATCCTGTAACTCGATGTAAAATGAATAAGAACAACCATTCTTCTAATGTGTGCTCTTTATTAGTCCAATTCTTAGCAACGAGTTCTCTTTGTTTTGTTGCTAATCCTGCTTGCATTTTGTCCCAATATGGATGTTTATCTGTCCATCCATAAAATATATCATTTACTATTTGAGAAAATCCTGCATATTTACGTTCAACTACATCATATAGCTCAACGTTTTCCATAAGATCATCATTCATATTACTATTCAAATGTTCTTCAAAATTAGGAACATTACATTTAAATTGTTGATCTTTCGCTTTTGCAAAATAATCTAAAAAATCATCGTAATATTTAGTGTGTTCGATCATAATGAATTAAAAACCGTTCTAAGTAATAATACTAAACCGATACCATTTAACATAATTAAAGCTCTATCATTCCAAAGAATACTAACCCATAACCATAATGAAACACCTATTACTGATAGATATAAATCATAAAGAGCCAACCCATCAATACCTCTAATTGAAATCGCAGATACGACAAAGAAACTTGCAACCCATTTAATATACCAATCTTTTGTATATTTTGGTGTTGCAGATTTAAATATTCGATCCGATTTTAGTTTAGGAACCGCTGCAATTTCGTCTTCTTTAAAGTCTATTTTACTCATATTTTTAAAGCCTTCTGAAGAGTTTCGATCTCTTGTTTTTGTCTATTATTCGGTTCTTTAACTCCCAATAATGTAGATAAAGCAACTCTTTGCCTTTCTATTTGGTTTTTCTTTCTCCACGCTCGTGTCATTTAACTAACTCCATATAAGGTAATTTAACAAATTCATATAATATTCCTACTTCTTCTAGCATATCTTTCGATTCACCACATGAATGTTTCCATTTTTCTGGTACATCTTGCTGATCTGGCATTACTATTCTTTTTATACCAACTTGAATTAAAGCTTTAGCGCACTCATTACACGCTGGTAATCCATACACATACATTGTTGCACCATCTAAAGATACTCCATTCATTGCTGCATTGTATATACAATTTGCTTCAGCATGAACAACATATCTATATTTTGTTTCTCTATCTTCATATCGAGACATATCATCTTTAACGCCTCGAGGAAATCCATTATATCCTTGTGCTAATACTTGTCCTATTTCTCCAACAGCAATTGCACCAACTTGTACACTTGGATCTTTAGACCATTTTGAAACTTCTTTTGCAAGTTTCAAATATCTTATATCCCATTTATCGTTCATTATTTAACCAAATCAAAGTGTCTTTCGTATACATGTAGATTTTGCACTTGCCAATGCATATCACCAACATCATAATGAAGTTCCCATGCTACTTTATCTTGCATATATTTTTGCCATGCATAATCATTTCTATAACCAAAAATCACGTCATTACTTCTCATTTGAACTACGCATTCTAATTTTTTGTTACGTATATAATATGTAACTGAATTAGTGCAGATAAAATCATTTTTATCGTTTTCATCGAATTCATGCCAAATACTTGGTCGTGTATAAATCATAGAAGCTCTACGAGAATCTGGATTATCAAATAATTCATCTACGACATTTTCATATTGATTAAAGTATTTAGAACTATAAACAAGATGACCATAATTAGAATTGATTTCTCCATGTTCATTTGCTGACATTTGCCAAGCTTTAGGTGGTGATTTTGATTCTCCATATATATCGTTTATATTAGTTGATTGACTTTCATACCAATCTAATTCAGCATCGATATAATCTTGATTAGGTTCACCAAAGATTGCAGATTCATTTGCTAAAAAGGAAGCTCCAATCATTTCAATTGTTTTACCACCATTTCTATCTTCGGTAAAATTTTCATCTTTCAATTCGTTACGAAAATATTCTCGAACTGCTTCAATCGTTATCATTTTTAATCTCTCTATTTAAGAAGTCTCGATTAGGACTTTGACCATCCATTGTACCACGACAATACGAAACAATAAAGCTACAATAATTAATCATATCTTTAGCTGAATCTTCAAGTGATTCAAAGTTAGGTTTATAGTCAGGATCATTTTGCATAGCTGCTACGACTGATTGCATTCGTAACATTTTTGCATGGTTAATATCAAGTAAAGTAGATACACCGTTTGGATAATAATCTGCTTGCTTGATTTTTGAATTTGGATTTTGATAATCCGTTGCTTTTTTAGTTTGAAGTTCTATGCATTCTTGCAAGACTTTAACTGATTCTCTCATAATAAAATACCTATTTCAATTGTGTATGGTATATTATACCACATTTTTAAACGAATGTACATGATTATTTATAGAATATGTGATTATTAATATACACAGTTTGTTCTAAATAATCATTCCAATATGGATCAACATGATCAGCATGATACCATAATGCATTTTCAGTAATATCTGTATATGTTCCATCTAATATACTATCTGCTAAACGAATTGCTTTTATCCACGTTTTTGAGTCAGTAGGTTCATCAGATTTACCATCGCAATACCAACTAAATTGACATTGATTTCTAACAGGCATCATGTTTCCTTTCCAATTTTCTTTCATTTTTGCTTGATATATTACACCGCAAATTGTATCTGGAAATTGTCCATCTTCTACTCTATTTAAAACTACATTCGCTACTGCTATTCTTCCAGCAAGTGGTTGATTAGCTGCTTCAAAATATATATTTTGTGCTAAACAAACTCTATCTGGATTATGTGGAGAAGCTGTCGCTTTATGCGCAAGCACAATTAATCCCATAAATAATATAAAAAATAAAACTCCTTTCATAAATCCTCTCATTACCATTTCTCCTGATTCACACCACGTGTATTAAATGTTCCTTTTGGTTTTGCTGTTTCATAATCATAAGGAACCGATACTGCATATGGATCATGTAAACCTTTACCTACCCATGTAAAATTATTATAAACCGTTGAAGGATTCACATGATCTAAATATCGATCTACACAAGTTTTATTTTTATCACAATATTCTTCTACTTCTTCATATGTGCCATAAACTAATTCATTATTATTTAGTTTTGCTAATTCAATGTTGTTCATCTATTATTTGCAAATACAAACTCAATTGCTCGTTCTGCTTCTTTTTCTATTGGACGTTTTAAATACCAGTTTCCAGTTTCGCTGTCCAAATCGCGAACTATAAACTCGATTTCTTTTGCAGTTATTGGATAACCACGAGATGTCGCATTTCCTGCGATTGAAACCATAATTTGATACATTCCATAGTACCATCCACCTGATGTTGTTCTTTTATATTCTTCTACCTTTTTTTGATTTACAAATGGACAATCAGCATATCCTGTCCATGTAAAATCTATATTTGTCAATCTAGATTTTCTATCTTTTATTATTGCTTCTTTTATTGCTGGGGGAAATCGGTCAAACATACCTTTTGATTGTTCTACATACTTATGTGTATTCATAAGAATGTTTGGATCCATAATTTCACCATCATGAGAAAATATAAAATTAAAACTATCTTTATATGTGTTTGGAATATAATACATACGACTTAAATCTTTTGTTTGTGCATCTGCTATATCACCAATTTCTTTATTTAATGCAAACCAAAAATGTTTAATATTATCTGCTTCTACATGAGAAGTTAATGGAAAAACTAATCTAAATTTTGGATGAGAAACTTTTGAACTTGCTGTAGAATAACAAATATATTTATATTTTTCGTAAGTCGATTCAATATCTTTTATGTCCCCAACATAGTCATCCACATCAACAATACCAAACCCGCCCCAAGCAACCACATTAGTATTAGCACGAGTTGTATCAGGCAAATATATAGCAGGACTGATAAGAGGTGCTTCAGACTTTGTAGGGTATTTGGATGATTCGGCAAGTCGATAGAGGATTGCTTCGAATTCGTCGAAGGAGGAGTAATCCATCCTCTTATTCGTTTGGTTATCATATATTGAATCAAATATCGTTAGGGAAATTTCCATGGTTATCTTTATGTGATGGTCCGACCCATCCTTCAGGTTTAATGAGATCTGGAAGTCCAAGTGGATTTGGTCTTTCTGGTTTTACACCAGGTTCTTTACTTAAGTTAGCTCTTAGAACTTCATCCCATGCTTTATTTGCATCAACGCCAAATGCATCAAGAGTTCCAATTGCAACTACACATAAGTCGATTAATCCATCGACAATCTCTTCTGCATCTTTATTTGCAAATGCAGCTTCAGTTTCTCGCAATTCTTCGTTTAGAAATTTCAATCTAAATTCTAGATATTTGTCTAACGCTTCTCTATTATCGCGATTTTCAAACATCCAAAGTTTAGTTTTAAACTTATATTGCATTTCAGTTATATCTTTTGACCAGTTTGCACTCATTTTGTAACTATCCCTCCAGGACCGTTTGGCAATTCTATATTAGAATGTGCTTGTCTATGTTGTTCAACTAAATCATCCATTGGATCGACCATAAACATGACAAATTTCATATCTACTTCTAAACCATCAGCTGCTTTAGTATATGGCATAAACGGCATAAATCCGATTTTACCTTCACCTGCAGGAATTAATACAATTGCGTCTTTTAAAATGATAGTATCAGTATCGATACCATTCAAATTAACATCGGCAATTATTTCTTCTCCAGAGGTTAATCTTAATAATTGTATATTTTTCATACTTTTTTTCCTCGTAAGGGTATATTATACCACAGTTTTAAGGCATTGTACATGTTTAATTTAAAAGAAATCTTCAAGTGTGGAGACCTCCTTTGAATTCCATCCGATAGCCTCTAAAATCGGATCGATTGCATCTAAGAATGTTTTCTGAAACTGCAATTCATGATTGATGTATTTGTGCAATCCAAACTCTTCGGGGAGATATGCTGGAAAGCTAATAACGTTTTCTTTGATTGGATTTGGTGTACGAAGATATATGAATTTAATCTTCTCACCGTTTTGAATTCTTTCGTATTTTTGTTGTAGAGATTTGTCTTCTAATTCTTTGTTGTATAATAAACCACCTCGTACGTGAATTGGTGTACCTTTTTTATAGATCAATTCTCTATCTTTGAATGCACTAATTTTTGTAATTCCACGTGGAAATGCGATTTCTTCAGGTGGAAGTGATTTGAAATAAGATCTAAATTGATTAATAGATTGCTGCACATCTGATTCATTACCACTTACAATAACTTTGAATATTTCTTTAAGTGCTTCTCGACATGGACCAGGAGTAGAAGATTTAATTGCTTCAATACCCATTATCTTGAGTTTAGGTGTTGCATATCTAACACCTTCATTATCGAATACATTTAGAATGTATCGTTTTTTAGCTGTCCAAATACCAACATCTGCAATAACTTCTCGTTTCATAACCATTTTGTTTTCAATACCACCAAGATTATTAAATAATTCTAAGTAAGATTGTTCGAGTACAGGTTCTAGTTTTTCTTGACAAACTTTATCTAAGAAGTCAATTGGATTTGAAGGATTAACTGCATTTACTAGATCATCTAAGCATACATACACCGAATCAGTGTCGATTGCAAGGACATAATCTTTGGATCGATCATTTTTGAACAATCTATTGAGATAGTTATTGATTGATAATTCGGCCCATCTAATCGTAAGTTGTCCGGTGAGAGTAATTGCTTCTGCGATACGTTGATCGAAGAATCTGAAATAACGATTGCCGAGAGCACCATAAAGACTGTTAAGTAGTAACTTAATAGCCATTTGTTGGTTTTCATTGATTGCGATATCTCTTTCAATTCGATATAGTTCTTGTTTATCATCTTTGTTTACCTTTTGCAATTCTGCTTGAGCGTTTAACATTGCTCGCTTTATATTTACCCTTTCATTGTACATGCCTTCGATAATAGTTGGTAAAATACCTTTCTTATCTGTACGAAAAAACTGTCCACCTGCTGCAACACATTCATTGTCTTCTTTGGAAGTATGAATTGTTCGAGATAGCATACTATCAACTGTGACTGCAGGATTAACTTTACCATCAATAATGGTTTCAGGAGACATATTATATTGCATAATAATTGAAGGATATAGCGAATTTAAATCGAAACTAACTACGTTTTTATGCATACCAACATGCGGATCTTTGACAAAACCACCAGGATATGCAGATTTAATTTTATCTTCTGCGAATGGAACAACGATGTTTCTATCGATAAGATTTCGAAATATAATAGCATCCCATATTGCGGTTGTGCCAAAAGTATCACCATAGTTTACACCACCACGATATGCCATTGTAACAGCAAGAGTAATCAAACCAAGTTTATCTTCCAATCGATCGACAAGTTCTACGTCTTTAATGTTATAATCAATGAATTTTTGATAGTCGAATTTATATAGATCAAATAAACCACTATGTTCGTCATAAGATAACTTACGTTCACCTAATACGACATTTGCGATATGATCTAATTTATAAGATTCTTGTGGACCATACGAATGACCAAACTTTTTGAATAGTTCGAGATAGTCCATTTGTGAGATACCTTGGATCTCATATGTTGTTTGTTTACGCTGCATGATTGTAACATCACGAGCATCTACTAATCCCCATGGCGAGAATTTCTTAGCCCAATGATCGTCTAATATTCGAATAGTACGATTTATGAGATAAGGAATATCAAAGAATCGAGTGTTCCAACCAGTAATTACATCTGGACAGTGTGAGTCAGAAGACCAATGTGTGATAAAATCAATAAGGAGTGCGGCTTCCGACTCACACTTTTTATAGACCACTCGATGTGACTGCATTACAGAGTTGGTGACATCATAGTCTCCACAACCCCATACGTAATATGTATTATCTTTATTATTTTTAATTGTTATTGCGGTGATTTCGTGTATTGCTTGATCTGGTTCTGGGAAACCTTGATCTGATGCAACCTCGATATCGATAGATGTAACGTTGATATTGTTACGATCGAATTGAATATCACCAGGAAATTCGTCTTGAATAAATGCTGGTATGTGTCTTATATTACCATAGATTTGTCGACCAGCAACATGTTGATTTGTTTGTATCCACGCTTTAGCTTCTCGCATATCTGGCATTTTGACAGGTGCGACTGCTTTACCATCTAAAGAAATATAATTAGATTCTTTTGGTGTTGTTACATAAAGCGTAGGTTCGTATTTGATTTTACGTTTAACAGGTCTGCCATTCTCATATCCACGATATAAGAGCATATTGCCATAACGACTTATGTTCGTATAAAATTTGATTCGCTTACTCCATTATTAATATCACAGGGTATATTATACCACAGATTAGATCACTTGTACATGTTTAAATTCATTGGGGGGAAAATTAATTCCCCCCTTTGAAAGATTATAGATAGCTCATAGACGCAACTGCGATCATGGCTGGTGCTAATCCTATTGTAAAGATTAGTATGCCAATGAACTCAACTGCGGATCTGATGCCATCTTTGTGCTTACGTATGTAGCCCATAATTAACTCCAGTAAATAGTTTTATTACCATCTACTGTTACTTTCGCCAATTGAGATTTTATTCGGAAATAAATTCTTTCTTCTTAGATTTCCCAGTAGACCCGATATTGATCTTCCTAGGACGCCTTTCTTCTGGAACTTCAACTCTAGCATTCACTACCAGTATTCCATTCACTAGATCGGCACCGTCTATTACGACAAATTCAGAGAGTCGGAAGGACTTCTCAAATTTGCGGGACGATATACCTTTATGTGCATATTCGCGTGTATCTTCACCTTGTTGTGCTTTTACCAGCAAAATACCATCTTTAACCTCAACGGAAATGTCCTCTTCCGAGAATCCCGCAACTGCAAGCTCAATAATGAAATTCTCATCATCGACCTTTACTACGTTGTGAGGTGGATAGTTATCTTGAGATCTTCCAGCTGAGTGGATCCTCTCAAGTTCGTTTAGTATCGGCTCAAACCCGATAAAGAGTGAACGCGGCACGTTCATTGTATTTCTTACCATTTTAGTTTCCTCCTATAATTATAGCAAGTTATTCGGTCTCCAATTGGACAACCGTTTATATTTATACAAGTTTAGTCTTTAGTTTGACTATTACCTATATTATATTTAGGACATAATTCCCAAAGACTTTTATCTTTATATGGAATTACTTTTATCTGCCTTAATGGCGCGATATCCTTAGCTTCTTCGGGATTTATTATTGTAACCAATCCCCAATCTGCTAACAATGTAGAAATTGTGTTTCTACGTTGTACGTCGTTTTCTATTAAGTTGGATGGTTTTCCATCTAATAGAAATAATTCTTTAAAATGCACAATAAAGTATCTACCTTGTTTATGTAAAATATGACAAGATTGAAATAATTTATTTTCTTTTCTTGATGCTACTCCGATACGAGTAAGTGTTTCTCTGACCTTTAAAAAGTCGTCAGGTTCATTCAATGTAACTTCTAACATATCGCTAGGAGTCCACGGATGTATTTCGTTATTTAGTTCTTCCACCTTTATAAATCCTTTTTTTCAATTGTTCAATTTGCTCATGATTCAATAAATGATATACAGATTTAGCTTTGTCATCGCTATAACCATAATATTCTTTTATGATTTCTAAGTTTTCTATTTCAGTGGCTTTATTCCACTTCGAAAACCTTTTTCGCTTCTTGATTATATTTATAAAAAAATCGAACTGAAGGCGCGCATCAAGATGATGATTTATATTCATTTCATTAGCATATAATACAGTATCAGAGAAGTTAGACAGTGATCTATTAACGATAAATGAGTTATATTCTTTCTCAACGAGATCATCTACCATCACATCTTTTTTGGAATAGTTTATTGCGTTAATAAACTCAAACGGATTCATCGTCTTCTCTTATGAGGATCTTACCATCATCAACTGCATCTTTATATCTTTTAAGATCTTGTATTTCCATATTCAGTTCTCCAATACGAATATACGCTTGTTGTAATTGTTGTTGTAATTCCTTTATATTTGTTTTAAGTTGTTCTTCTTCGTTCATTTAAATTTTACTCCTGCCATTATTTCAGTCATACATGCAACTATATTAAGTTCATGATCTGCAACAAAGGCATTTTTATATTGATAATCTGCTAAGATTAATACAACTTGAGGAATCGATTGTGGATCTACGTAATCTCCCATATTATCATATACTTTTCTAAACATCGCAGCAGGTTCTGTATCGATATTATCTGCTACCCATTGTCTCATTGCTTTAAAGTTTTTGTCTTTAAGTGCACTCATTAAATTATCAATTGAGACGTCTGATAATTGTACTAATATACCACTATCTATTGTTCCTGATGTGCTATATCTTTGTAATTCGTTAATAACTCTGCGCCAATCTGGCATATGCTTCATTATTAATTCAGCTAAAACTTGTTTTTCGAAGGAAACTCCTTCTTCGTTAAGAATATATTCGATACGTTGCATCATCACCGTTAACAACGGTGGCATGTCTTTCTTCGCAAGATTAAATTCTATTACACTACATCGAGAGTGTAAAGGCTCAATTATACGATTTTTAAAATTACATGTGAGTATAAACCTACAATTAGCAGAGAATTCTTCGATGAATCCTCTTAATGCGGGTTGGGTGGACTGGGGATTTAGATAGTCTGCTTCATCTAATATTACCACCTTGTATCCACCCTGTAATGATATCGTCGAAGCAAATTGCTTTATCTTCGTACGTAAAGTATCGATACCTGATTCTTCAGATCCATTTATAAGTAAGTAGTCTAACTTTAATTCGTTGCAAAGTGCTTTTGCGACAGTTGTTTTACCTAAACCTGGAGTTCCAGTAAGAAGCATATTGTGTAGTTCACCTCCGTTAACAATATCTTCGAATGTTGTTTTAATGTTTTTAGGTAATATAACATCTTGAATTAGTTGTGGACGATATTTCTCGCACCATAAAAATTCGTTCATAGCACTTCCCAACCGACTACTGTATCAAATATAAATGATCTCCATGCTTCTTTATCAAGAGCCCAACATGCCATCACATCTGAATCTGAAGATACGTTTGAAATTGCGGGTTTGACGCCATTTGCTTCCAGTACAACTGGATTTAGAGTACATGGCATTACTCTTATACCACCATCATTAATTTTTTCGAATGTGACAGTGACTGTGCCTCTTAGTAAGGCTTCAATAAGTTTTGATTTTTCATTACGATCCATAAGGACCTCCATAATATAATTAAAAGAATGTTGGGGGAGCCACCCCCAAAATAGGCTATCAAGGTATTAAGCTTCTTCTGCTTCAACCACTTCAGGAACTTCTTCAGCTTCTGGTACTGCACCTTCAGGAGCTTCATCACCTTCTTTAGGTTGATTAGCTTCTAGAAATGCTACGATCCTATTCCTAAGACCACCAACTGCTTCCAGTTCTTGACCTTCAAAAGCACCCCTTTTAGAACACAAATCTACGATTTGCGCCATAGTAGCGATGTCTTGAAGCGAGAGTTGTACAGGCTCTGCTGCTTGATTTTCTACTTGATCAGTCATAATTTTCTCCTATCGATAGTAGACTAAATAAGGAAGACCGATAATTCGCATCTTCCACCTTATCCTCATAATTTATGAGGAGACAAATATATTTATACAACATATTTGCTTGATTTCTCTAAAGCAACGAAATAACTGACGTCGTAATCAGTATTTTGCCAATGAGAAATCATTTTACTAGAAAATGAAACTGAATAGTCTCCATCTAGTAGTTTTAAATTCGCCATATTTACGATGAATTCAAACTCGTTTGTACATGCGTTTCCTTCATCTAAAGCACATTCATATGTATTTGATGTGTTATCTTTAGAATCGAATAAAGATGCATTAATTGTACCATTGTTACCAACAAAAGCAAGTTCAGTGTGTCCTAAAACTGCTGAAGCTTTCCTTAATTGATTTAATGTTTCTAATGACAGATCAATTTGAAATTCAGGATCTGGCATAGTGATTTCTTTTTCAGGAGATGTTAATATCTCTGGTTCTGAAAAATAGTAATTAATATTACTTGTTGCGTTATCAATGGAAACACTATTATCTTTAAATTCTAAGGTAGCATCGTCAATTAGACCATACACAGATAAGAATTCATTGAGATCATATATGCCAAATTCTTGTGGGAAATCCTCAACAATATTTGCACTTGCAAGAATGTTTTTAGCATCTGCAATTGTGGAAAGTCTTTGTCCAGGTTTTACTACAATATTGGGATTGATAGTCGCAAAGTTTTTTAATACCTTTATGGTATCATTAGAAATATTCATAATTTATCCTATTTTAGTTATGTTCAATATCGTGAACGTTCAATGCGATGATTGCATAGTGTAAAACTTTTAATAAGTCATTACGATTGTAACCATCTTTTTTTCCATATCGTTGTGCGTTCTTCAATATGTTTCCAATACAAAATCCTTCACCATGACCTGAGTCAAGTATAAATTCTGTGGCTTGAAACTTGTTTTTCGAATAGTGCTGTGTATAAGTACCATCGATATACTTAGCAAGCTCTTTACAGAGCTCGCCTTCGTTAAATTTATAATCTATTTTAGTAGTTCTCATATTCCTCCTCTTCCGCAAAATCACTTACTTCTTCAACTTCAGGAGTATCAAATGAAACTCCTGCATCAACTTTACTATAAAGATCTAAGAAAGCTTCTTTAGTATCATCATCAAATCTTGCGATACAAAGATCAATTGCTTTCATTCTATCATTAAAGATTGAATATGTTTGAACAATGTGACAAAGTCTTCGTGTTGAAATTACTTCATCAACACCATCATCATAAAATGTTTTTCTAATAATATCTGCCCAATTCACCAAATGTTGAGTGAATTCAGTAGTATCGTCGTTCATTTCAACATTGAATTTCGCAAAATGATTAGCAACAATCTTCTTCTCGATTGCAATTGAAGGAAATTGTTGATCAACTGAGATCGTAAATCTTTCTAAGAAAGCTTCATCGATAATAGTTGCTGCAGTAAATCTTCCATCTTCTGAACCTTTACCTTTTGTATTTGCTGTGGCAATTACATTGAAACCTTTAGCAGGTTTTACAATTTCACCAGTTTTCTTAACAAGAACAGGTTTTCCTTCTAGAATACCTTGCAAGCACATAATTTTATTCGTTGCTCTATCAATTTCGTCAAGAAGCAATATTGCTCCATTTTCCATTGCTTTAAGTACTGGACCTTTTGAGAAAACTGTTTCTCCATTAACCAATCTAAATCCACCGATTAAATCATCTTCATCAGTTTCAGGATTAATTTGAACTCTTATGAATTCTCTTTTGAGTTTAGCACAAGCTTGTTCAATCATAAATGTTTTACCATTTCCTGATAAACCACTTATGTAAGTTGGATAAAACATATTAGATTGAAGAATTTTCTTAATATCTGAGAAAGCTCCCCAAGCTACAAATGAAGGATCAACTTCTGCAAAGTTTTTCTCTTCGTTCACGATTGATTGCATACCTACAACACTATTTGGAAGATCCACTGTTGTTGTTTCTGGTTCTAGTGCAACCACAATTCCTGCAAGATCAAACGTTCCTCGTCTAATTCTATATTCTGCAGAAATCAAATCTTTCCAATCACCATAACGATAACCTAAAGATTTTGCTGTTTCTATAATAGTAGCAGTTCTAAATTCCTTTTGATTAGGATATCTAGATGCTAATTCTTTTGCGATATTTTGAGTTGATGGCTTCAACGTTTCAATTATATTCATAATGTAGTCACTCCTTACAGTGTTTTATTTTTTATATAGGGTATATTATACCACACCCACCGAGAAAGTACATGCTTTTTTGTGATTATTTTCACTTTTTTAAGCAACTGCCTTTCCAAATCTTGTTAATAATACTTTATTTGTTTTCTTTGATTTTGACATTCTTTTAAATGCATTACCAATTACGCCTTTAGATGCATCGTCTTGTAGATCATCTAAAAGATTATCAGAATCTGTACTTAACGTTTTACCGTTTTTAATAACATAGTATTCATCATAACCTAATGCTTTTTCTTTTACAACGCATTTGTTTTTACGATATTCTGCAGAATTTTCTTTTTTAATATCTGCCCATTCCTCAGAGTAGTAATCTATAAAATCATGATCACTCTTTTGTTGATCAGCGATTGCTGAATAAATTCTATTATGAAAATGACGATTGTCATCTGCCATGAAGAAACCTAAGTTAGTTGTATTATATCTTTTCTTAATATTTTCTAATAAGTTTTTAGTTGCTCTTTTTCCACGATCTTCTAATGATACAAGTTTTCCATCTAAAACAATATTCATTTGTCCACTATATGAACCTTTAATTTCTGCTTTTTTGTCTTGAAGTTTTCTATCATGATAAACGTGCATGTGATTTGTATCACCATCAGATAAACACACAAAGTTCATTTTCTCAACGTTATGCTTAGCTTTAAACTTTTTAATTAATGTGTGTGATACAACTAAAGCTTGATTAAGTGGAGTAGATCCATATTGTTCGTTTTTAGAAGCAATCATTTCAGCGTCATAGTAATATGTTGAATTCATTTTAACATACAAATTGTGCATTGCTACTTTGAATTCTGCTTTTTTAAGATCAGATGACACGAGAAGAGGCATTGAAAGATTATCCATACTTAAAGATGCATCTTTGAATAGTTTTAGATTTGGATTTGATATAGTTCTATCATCTACTTTATCGTAACTATCTTGAAATGCAGTATTTCCAGTAGTAAATGCATATACTTCAAAAGGTATATTAACTGCTTTACAAAACTGAACTAAGTGCATTAATTGATCAAGTACTCCTTGCATTGAATACGACATTGATCCACTATAATCAATTAACATTATCATTCCATGATTTTTAGAATCAGCAAGAGAAGTTACTCGTGCAAAAATATCTTCATTATACTTATATGAATGCACTTTATTGACATCTAAAGAACCACTTTTTGCAGTAGTTGCTCTTTGCCATTGATGTGCAGCTTTTCTCATTTCAAATTCTTTTACTGCATAATTGATATTTTTTCTACTTGTTTTTAAGTATTGTTCAAAATCATCTTTAGTATTTTCAAATTGTACTATTTCACCTTTCCATCTTGCTTGCTGTTCTAATCTTTCTTTAGCTAATCTTTTATGATCAATAACACACAAATCTATTATTTCTTTAGTTGTTCCATTGCAATGTAAAGTTTGTGTACCATCTGAAGCAGCTTGTACTAAACCACACTCTTTATCTCTAAAGATTTCGTCTGTAATAGATACATCTTCTTCGTTTTGAATTTCCTCAGGATTTGCAGAAACTTCAGACTTTGATGAAGTGTCTTCTTCACCTTTTTCTTCGTTTTCTTCTGTTTCACCTTGAGATTCTTCTTTAGCGTCATCACCTTCTTCTGCACCACCTTGAGATTGCTCTTCAGATTCAGTTTCTTCAGACTCTTGAGCTTCCATATCATCATGACCTTGAGGAGGTTGTTGCTCATCTTCTTGCTCATCAGAGAAAGGAGGCATATCCTCAGGAAGTTGTGGCATTTTAGGTGGTTCTAACAATTCAGGTTGATTTTCTTTTGTGTAAGCAAGTATTTCTTTACAAAGATCGACAACTTCTGCGAACGTTTCGTTTGTCATTGCTCTATTAAAGAAAGCTTTTTCTTCATCATTAAAAGGAACAGTAATTGCAGATCCTAATTTTGCTTTAAGATTAATTTTATCGATAAGTTTGATATTATCAAAATCTAGATTTTCAAGATCTCCAAAAAATTCATCATCAGCAAGTTTTTTGTATCCTCTTAAGAAAGGACCAACAAGTCCAGGATATTCGTTTCTAATTTTTCTTTCGATACGAGCATCTTCGATTACGTTGATATAGGATCTTGGAGCACCTTCTAACTTTTCAGGAGAATCGTGCCAACCTTCGAATGGTGTATATAATGCATGTCCAACTTCATGACCACATAGTAGATCATAAACGTCTTTACCATTATCTGCCCATATAGGTAGACCTAATACTCTGTTTTTAATGTCAAACCATGCAGTATTATAGTTACCATGTTGAATGGTAATATTCTCTTTTGCGAGTAGTTTGACTATTGTTTTATTTTGTTCCAAAATCACTCCTTACTTTGATTTATTTATTTATAGGGTATATTATACCATATGGACCGGGAATGTACATAGGGCCCCCTAAAAATAATTGCAATTAAGCAGCCTTTTGTCTAGCTGCTTTAATTTCTGCTCTTAATTCTCCAGCGAATGACCAACCATTGTAGTCACCACCACATTCGATACCAAAATCTTGATGATTAATTACTAATTTGTAATATCTCGAACCATTCATAAGTTCATAAGATTTTCCATCTTCAACTTTTCTAGTAAACCAATACTTTTGATAAGCTCCTTGAACTGGTGCTAATCTCCAACCTAAACCTTCTATAAAAGATTTGATCTTTTCTTCAGAATAACCAACGCCTTCATTAACTGCGTCTTCTGGCATTTTTAGTATTTCATTATATTTCATATTCACTCCTTACGTGTTTTTATTATTTAATATAGGGATATTATACCCTGTGGGCCGGGAATGTACATGCTTTTTGTGAAAATAAACGCATTAATGTGACATTGGGTGTCACAGCTGGAGCTACTGGTCAGATTCGAACTGACGACCTGCTGATTACAAATCAGCTGCTCTGCCAACTGAGCTACAGTAGCTTTTTTGAAGAATGAACCCCTGCTTGGATTCTTCTGTGAGCGGGTGTGCGTTTAAAATTTACTTAGAAGGCAGTTATACGCAACGATGCACACCCGCGCTGTTTTTACTATTTAATCTTCGAAAAGTTCCTATCTTTATAGAATTCTATCTTATTTCTGAACTTATTTTCTAAAATATCACCTTTATGCGATATAATGAACACATTTGTGCCTTCCTCAAGCGTATTTAGTATCTTGGTGAGATTATCGATGCCATCTACGTCTAAACTTGAGTCAAAAGTCTCATCCAGGATTAGTAAATTGCTACTTGCACTGTTCTTCATTTTAGCTATCTGGCGCCATGTAAAGAGCAAAGCTAAGTCTATACGTTGCTTCTCCCCTTCTGAAAATGATGCATAATTAAATGTATCGCGATGACGAGATCTAATAGTTTCATTAAATGATTCATCTAAGTGAAACGCTACAAAGAAATCTAATACTTGTAAATAACTATTAATCAATCTATTCATAACAGGTAAATATTGTTTAATTACTTTCGTTTTAATTCCTGTATCTTTAAGCATTTCGCCAATAACTTCATTATATGTACGTTCTTCAACGTATGCTAATTTTCGTTCTGTAGATTTATCTTTATCTTTTCTTAATTTTTCTAAATCTTTCTTAGCTGCTTTAACATCACCACTTTGAGAAGATAGTGTATTAATTTCTGATTGTATCTTATCTATTTCTTTTTGTAATAATGCAACAGCATCATTGTTAGAATTTATTTTAGTTTGCCTTTCTTGTAATTTAGCCATTTGATCTTTTGTTACTTGTAGATCATGCTCAGATGCTTGTAGCTCTTTCTTTAAAATGTCCATGCCTTTTTGCATTCCTGAGGCTTTTTCGCTCAGTTCTGACAATTTCTGATCTTTCTTAGTTTGATCTATTACTTGATCACACGTTGGACAATTATCATTTTCTTCATAGAATCTCGCTTCTTTTACTAATTCTTTAATTTGATTTTGTGTCTGATAATCTTTGGCATTAAGTTGACTAATAGATTCTGAATGTTTATTATTTGCTTCTTGAGCTGCTTTCATTTCAGTTGTTAGTTTTTTACCCAACTCTCTAGATTCTTCGAAGAAAGCTGCAATATCTTCTTTATGCGTTGAAATCGATTCGTGCTTTTGATCAATCATATCTTTATTGATACCTTGCAAATCTTTAATATATTTAGTTTGAGCGGTTTGTTTTGTTTTAAGTAATTCTAAATGATGAGTAATGTCAACTATTTCTTCTTTTATTTTAGTATTTCTTTCTCTTAATAAGCCATTCATTTTAGAGAATATATTAATATCTAATAAATCTTCAATTACTTCTCTTCGAGTCCATGCAGGTAATTGCATAAATGGAATAAAGCTCGAAGATCCTAAAACGACTACTTGGTGAAAACTCTTGTGATTTAGTTTAAGGATGTTTTGCTCAAGGAACTTTTGATGATCTCTCGCGTTCGATGCTTGATTTATTTGATGTCCATTTTGATATATTTCGAACTTATTTGGTTTTATTGATCTATGAACTTTAAATTCTTGACCACCAACATTAAATTCTACTTCTACAACTGTACCTTTCTTATTAATACTATTAATCATTTGGTCTTTTTTAATATCTCTATGAGGTTTGCCAAATAATCCAAAAGAAATAGCATCTAATAAAGTAGATTTACCTGCACCATTTGCACCAACAATGAGTGTTGTGGGTGATCTGTTTAGTTGTATTTCTGTAAAGTCGTTTCCAGTGGATAGAAAATTCTTCCACTTACATGATTTAAAATCGATCATAATATATCTTGGTTTTGAGCTTCGGTATATAGCTCTCTTAATTTTATTTTTATGTGGTCTTTATCCAAGTCAGTATCAACTGCTTCTACATAAGAATCTAACAATTCTGTCGTATCTTCCATAGAATTCACTGATTCATCATCTACGTTATCTCCTAAAAACTCTTCAAAGTTTTCTGCAATCTTTAATTCATATGTTTGTATGTTTTGTAGTTTATCTATAAATCTATCAAACATGTATAAATCATTTTTATTTACTACAATGAATTTTACGAATTTATGTTCAAATTGTTTAATATCAACTTTATTATAGTCTATCTTTTCATCATCATATACAAACTTTTTAAAGATCGTAATTGGATTTCTTACTGGTGTAAGTTCTCTTGTTTCAGTATCTAATACGTGAAAATATTTTGGATCATCAACATCTGCCCACGTAAATTCCATTTGAGATCCTAAATAATGTATTGGACCTCTATTTGATTTAGTATGGAAATGTCCTGATAATACCATTTCGAATCGATTAAAGATGTCAGAATCCATTCCATGAGGATTTGGCATTCCAGGCATCATATCGAATCCTTTTAATTCTAAATGCGCACCAACGATGTTAGCTTTACACTGAGAAAGAAATTGTGTATACTCGTTGTAGTTTGAATTGTTTATCCAAGGTATAACTGCTACTTTACAACCGTCATAATCTAAAACTGTAGGTTTCATTATAATATTGACATTTGATGTAAAATATCCTAAAAGTTCTTTTAAACTACACAATTCATTTGTATTTTTAAAATAAACATCATGATTACCTGGAATAATATCCATAGTCATATTAAGATCTCTTAGTGGCTCTAAGAAATGTTTACGATTAGCTTGTAATGCTTTGAAATTTACAAACTTACGATGTTCATAATAATCACCCAAGTGTAATACTTGTGTTATACTATTTTCTTTACAATATGGAAAGAATATTTCTTTATAAAATCGTTCTTGGTAATTTAGAAAAATGTCAGAGGAATTCCTAACACCACAATGAGTGTCATTTAATATTGCTACTTTCATTGTTGTTTAGCCTGTAGATATCTTATTCGCTCTAATTGTCTATGAATACTACTAATCTTTCTCATAGCAGTCATAATAATCTTACGATGTGGGATTCTTTTTAATTCTTTCTGATGTCTTCTTTTAGACAGTTTATTCCATCTCTTTTTTTGGGAGCTCGATAATTTCTTCATAACATAAATAATTCTAGTTTTTCTAGTTTTTTCTTTTCTTCCTTTGCAAATTCCTTAATAGCTTTATCAGTATCTCTTACTTTTGACATTCTTTGTCTAAGAGTATCTACATATGCCATAGTTTGTTGTGCACCTTCATCGTCCATACCCATTTGAGTAAAGTCTTCAATACCCATCTTTTCGATAAATCTAAACTTAATATCTTGTTGTTTCTTTTCTTTTGCTATTCTTCGAATAAAGGCGAAATAACATATTTGAGTAAAGTATGAAAAAGCATTTGGTTTGCCTGTTCTTGTAGCAGTTTCAATATTATAATTATTGATTGCTCTTAAACAATTTTCTACCGCATCCATAACCATTTCTTCTCGATACGTATATCGAACAAAGTTTGGTCTATGTGATAGTCCTTCTGCGATTTTTAGAAAGCATTGTGCTACATAATCAGTAACAATAGGAACAGATTTTCCTGCCTTTTTTGCCTTATTAGCGCTCGTAACATAATCGACTACTGCTAATGAGAATTCTTTGTTATTGATATAATGTGCTTTCTTTTTAGGATCAGCCATAATATAATCTCCATTTTTAGCTTATTAGGGTATATTATACCACACTTTTAAGCTATTGTACATAGTTAAATTAAATGAAAAAAAAGTAAAAAAAGCATGTACTTTTCCGAAAAAATATGGTATAATAATAGAGGCCTTCGAGCAGAGGAGGATACTATTATTAATGCAATATTCTATCTTTCTTTCCAGTTTCCCGGACGATATCATCTAATTCATCCAGCATTTCAGACGTTTCAAGATCTTCAACCATATCACCTGGATCGGCCCTAAGAGTTGGAATTTGAACATCTGTCGATACTTTAATGTAAGTATCTTTAAAATTATCATCTACAACACATGAGTGTAATACTTGATTTTGATGTAACGCAAACATTTTTTGATCTGAAAATACAAACCATGGAGCTAATTGATATCCTCCAAACATATTTTGTAATATTTTCATTGGTCTCTCAATAGCAACGAATTTATCGTCTTTATTGTGTACTAATGCTACGATTTCTTCACCATTTATCAATTTAAAATGTCTAATATTTAATTCTTCTGAATTCATATCTTTATCTCGTGTATTGTGTATGTAAACTTCTCTTTACTATATATCGATATTCTTTCGCCTGCATGATTTAACGTATAATTTTTATTCGTCTTCCAATGCAAATCATCAGCAATATCGTATACAGTAGTATTTATATCATCCCCACTCTTACGGAGACCTCTACCTATACTTTGTAGTACTCGTATTTGAGATTTAGAAGGTGATGCAAATATAATGTTATGTAACTTTTTAATATTAATTCCAGTAGAGAATACACCAATAGAAGCTACAATAATAGCGTTTTCTTCTTTTTCTGTGATAGCTCTAATATTCTCGCGTGTGTCGACGTCGGTTTCACCACTTACGTAAAATAATTTCCTATCCCCTTGGACTTTTTTTGTTAGTATATCATGCAATGGTTTACCATGTTTTTCTACGAATTGAAATAATACTAAAGTATTTCCCTTTAGATCTACAGCAAGATTAGAAATGAATTTATTACGTGGTTCGTATCTTACAATAAAATCTAATTCATCTGCGTATTTCATTTTCGATACAGTCTGACAATACTCATCTTTATACTTAAGCAATAATATTTCTATTTCAAGCTTGGCCAAATCATCTGCATCCATTAATGCCTTTGTAGTAGTCACGCGATGAACAGGACCAAATAAACCTTCTAATACTAACTGATGTGTTTGAGTTCCATCTAATGTTCCAGTAGTTCCTATCCTAAATTTAGCGTTAATGCATTTTTCCATAATCGCAGTCAATGATTTAGCTTTAAAATTGTGGGCTTCATCACCTATTACCATACCATATTCTTTAAACCAATCTGCTCTTTCTTTATAAATTGATTGCCATGTAGTAATAATAACTCTTTTATCTAAATCGTATTTTTCTTTACCTGAATATATTTTATGACAATATTCGTCTACATTCCAAGTATCTTTACTGCTATAATCGCCAAAATCAGAATACATTTGTTCAACAAGAGATGTGGTTGGTACAACTACTAATACATTACTATCATGAGTTTTAAGATGTTCGCGAATAGCCAAATAAATCATAAGAGATTTACCTGAAGCAGTAGGTGACAATAATACAGTTTTCTTATTAGTTAATGCGTGTTTTATAGCATTTATTTGGTATTCTCTTGGTTGAATATCATTTCCACCAGCAGTTAAAGGTATTTCTTTTAAAAGCTCATCTAAATTTTCATAAGATCCGTTATTCCAAGGCCAACCATTCTTAGATTCAGTAATAATTTTATAATCGCGTTCTGCAGCAAACTCTTCTAAATATTTAAATAATCCACAATATAATTGTTTCTTTCTATAATCAAATAGACGTATCTTTCCATCCCATACTCTATTTTTATATGCAGGCATAAACTTATAACCTGGAACATAAAAACAAAAATGTTCTGATAATTCTCTTTCAGTACTAGATTCACAACTTATTTGCAAGAAAGTTTCGTTCAATTTTGCTACAACAATCTGTTCCATTATATAATATCTTCTAATCTCTTAATAGTACTATTTATATCGCTACACAAATAATCATTTATATACCACTCAATAAACTGTTTCGCATAAACTGGTTGATACCACGACAGATCATTTACTAAATCTTTTAGTTGTGGTAATGTTTGTAATTTTTTAGTAGCCCAATGATATTCTGGCCAGCCATATGATATAATTGGAACTTCATGCATAAGACATTCTATTCCTGCTGTCGAGTTATCGATAATTGCAACTTTTGTTTTAGGTAATATACTATGAATAGAATCAAATGCAGTTATAACTCTATGACCAGCATCTTCCCATTTTTTTATAAGAGGTTTATTTTTATATCTTGGATGTAATTTTATAATTAAATTTTCATCAGATAATATATTTACGATCATTTCTAGTTTCTTTATATGATCTCCAAATCCAAATCCATTTACTGTCTCATCATCTGGCATTTGACCTATAACTAATATATGATCATCTTTAACGTTTTTTGCAATTCTCCATTTAAGTAATACGGAATCATCCCATTTATTCGGTTTAGTATTTTTTAATTCTATTATACTTACCCAATCCATTTGTTCTATATCAGGATTTATATTTGGTTTTTCATACGCTAATGTAGACGAGTTAGCATATCCTAAAGTATCTAATGCAAAATGTCTTGAAGTAGGTGCTGTAGGTTTAAATATTATATTATTATCAGTACTAATTTCCGATTTATGGCAATGATTGTATATATTTAAATCTGGATTATCTGATTCTACATGACCAAGTTCATTTAAGGATTGTCTTATTATATCCTCAAATTTAGTAAAGTTATCAAACCGATATTGATGTATTTTATATTCCACTAGTAAATTTACGCCACTCAATCATATTCTTAATGTTTTGATGTCTCCATTTAACATTTTCTAAGATCTCTTTCAATACGCTATTTACTTCTTCTAAGTATGCTATCGCTAATTGAAATTCTTGAATTACTGGATCGGCATCATAATATTTGTCCATATCGCCTTTTAATACAGTATGACCATGTAAAGGATCATATTCCCATCCTTTTTCGTCTAATTCTTCTTGTGATAATTTACCACCATAATGATTAAATTTATCTTTTAAAATAACTTTAAATTCAAGCTCTGCCTTTTTTAAGCGCATACGATTAGTACTTAGTAATTCTAAGTATTTTGAGTGTAGTTTTGCGGATTGTCGAGAAGCTTCATCTAAAGCCATCTCATCGATTTGAGAATCTTTTTTCCACATTTCTAGAATAGTATCTAGGTTCATAATATCTCCATAATTAATTTTTTGTCAACCTATTATTATACCATAAAATGGCATAAATGTACATGCTAATATTTATACGAATTCAAATGTAGTATAATTAAAGGTTACAGTTCCTTGTAAATATTCGATGTCTGATGCTTGAGTGTTGAATTCTGCTCCTGATAACGCAGTAGGAAAACAATCATTAAATTTTATTTGTTTTGTGACATTGTTATGCGATGATAAAATCAATAAAGTTGCATCAGCTTTAAAAGTTTCACCAGTGTTTATTATATTATGCATCCAATCGAAGGTTTCTATATAATTTTCCATATTCTCAGTAATATTAAATGTTATATTTAAATCTTCAAAGGTCATACGATCACCAGTCATAGACAAATTTGCACCTCTATAAGGTACATCTACTGAACCTAATGTTAATCCAGGTAATGTAACCTGAGTACAAAAATATTCCAAGTTTGGATATGTAGTAGAATCTAATTTAAATCTAAATCCTACTGGACTTAAAAAATTCTTATTCGTTGTCAATGTCGCCATTTTCTTCCTCTTCTTCTGCTAACCCCCACCAGTTCCAGCGGCCGTCAGGTATCTTTTCTTTTTCCATATATCTATTTATACTCAAAAAAAAGCAGGATCCGAAGATCCTGCTTTAAAAGTGTTAAGACTTTTAGGTTTACACCATAATGTCGTCAACACGGAAGATTCTGAAATAAGGGTTAGCTCTATCAGTACCTGTTCCGTCAGCGGCAACAAATGGGTTAGCAACCATACCGTATCTAGTTTTGAAACCGATTCTTGGTTGGAAGTCTTCTTCACCTACGGCTTTGACCATAGTCAAAGGAACGTAAGGGCAGTAGAACATACCAGCGTCATAAGGATTAGAACCCCTATAACCAACACATGCAAAGTCAATAGTTGCATATGGATCGATATAAACTTTCATACGACCGTTAAGAACACCAGCAAAAGTATTACCAGTATCATCAACGTTTAAGTTAGTTGCAAGTGCAGGTGAGTAATCAAGAACACCAGCTGCTGCTAAAGCAGAAGCTACATCAGAAGAACAAAGAACAAAGTTACCTTTTCCTCTACGTGTTTCTTTAGAGATCACATTAGCTTCTCTTTCGAGTTGCATAACTAGACCTTTGAATTTCTCAGCCATCCATCTACCATCACTGTCAGTTCCGACATCAAAGATACCAGATACAGCTGTTGAAGATTGGAGTGCACCAATTTTTGCTTTAGTAAGAATAGTTCTTACCATTTCCCTGTTGATTTCCGCTAGGATCTCAGCAGATAGAATGTTAGCAAGCTCAGCTTCAGCGTCTAGGCCGTGAACAGCTTTAAGATCTTGCGCTAATTCCATTGTGTATTCAGCTTTAAGTGCTCTTGACTTAGCAGTTACAGTAGATTTCTCGATTGAGAAAGCCATTTCACCGAAAGCAGCACCAGCTCCACCTGACATACCACGTTGTTCAGCTGTGGCTGTCGGTAAACCTGTACCGAATGTGTTTGTGATATCAGCAGCTGCTGTATCAGCAATAGATCCATCAGTATCAGCATCAGTTGCTCCACCTAAACCTGTTGGTTCAGCTTGATGAGTTCCTGTTCCTGAGAAATCAGTATCTGCTTCGTCGAATAATGCTTCAGTACCACCTTGAGTGCTGTACTTAGACTTCATTGCGAAGATTAGACCAGTTGGACCAGTCATTGGTTGAACGCCTGCGATATCATAAGCGATAAGGTTAGGCATTGCACGTCTTACTAGAGAGATCAAAACCGGATCAAAGTTTGCAATATTAGAACCAGTAGCGTTAGCGTGTGCTTCGTCTAATTGAAAGTTTGCATGGTTTCTTTCTTCTTGTAGGGCGATTTCTTGGTTTTCCAAGAGTCGAGCTGTAACAGCTTGCTTGTACTTGCTATCTATAGCTGGAGCATCTCCATGCTCAAGTACTGGCTGCCACTTCTCAACTAATTTATTATCTGCGTTAAACATTTTTGTTCCCCTATATTAGATAATTAGTTATTAGATTTAGTTATTGCTTGTGTGTATCTGCTCATAGCATCAGACAATTCAACCGCAGTTGCGTCGTTTCCTATGGCTGCATCTACTTCAGATTCAGTTTCACTAACTTCACCGGAAAAGTATGATTCTTTAACAGTTTGCACTTTCATTTCGAAAGTTTCTTTGTCTTCAAAATCAATAGCTTCTACTAATGATGCTAATTTTTCTGCTTCTGTGTCAGCAAGTCCTAAAGATTGTTCTCTTACTATTTCAGCTCTCTCGAAAGATTGAGTTGAAGCATGTAATTGAATATTTTCTTCTGTGGATTTATTGAGTGCTTCTTCAAGCTCAGTAACTTGGTCGGCGAGATCGTCGATTAAGTCAGCTTTACCTTCAGGTACTTCAATATAATGTTCCTTAAAGACTGTTTGTAAAGAAGTCATAAAGTCTTCAGCGATTTCAGTCCTAAGACCTGTGCTGATTGCAACTTCATTTTCTTTCATCCAGTTCTCTACAACGTAGCTTAAGTAGTTATCTACTTTCTCTACGAGTGAAGTTTGAAGTTCTGTAACTTCTTCTTCAAGGTTTTGCGCGTACTCAGATTCAAGTCTGTCAATTTCTGATTTTACTTTACTTTGTAAAGCAGCCTCAAAAACTACACCAGCTTTGTCTCTGAATCCATCTGATAACGTAGCTTCTTCGGAAACCAAAGCATCTAAATCTTCTGAATAATCGATATGCGATACATCAGTACCATCTTCTTCAGTTTCTTCAACTACTTCTACGCCTTCGTTTGTTACCATCTTTTTGAAAATAGCTTGCGCTTCTACTTTCTTTGCCTTTTTCAGCATCTCGACTGCAGCGTTTATAACACCAGCTTTAGTTTTAGGAACAACGACTTCAGCAGGTTCTTCTTCCTCTTCCTCTTCAGGCTCATCACCTTCATCGTCAGATTCATCTTCATCTTCTTCTTCGTCTTCTTTAACTTTTGCTTTTGCTTCAACAACTTCTTCAGTGTCTTCAGCTACAACTTCCTCGTCTTCAACTTCAGTTTCAACGAGCTCGTCAGTAGTTTCTACAACTTCTTCAGTTTGCTCTGCATCTTGAGATTCGTCAATAAGGACTTCGTTTTTCACGTCTTCATTTGACATATTTTATTCTCCCAATTAAAAGGATTAAAGTTTAGAGAGGAAATTTTTAAACGCTTTAATCTCAGCCTCAGCTAAATGCTTTGACGGAGTACGCTTTATTTCAGTCTCAATCTTTTCAAGATCTTCAGCTACAAATATACCGTTATCCCATATCCAATTGACACCTTCCATTATTCCATTGACAAATGCCCCTGGAGCGGAAGGATCTTGGACGATATCTACAGTGGCAAGCATAAAATCCTTACCCACATAACTAGTACCATTCTTTTGCTCAAGACTACCCATACCACGACTTGATACACCAAGCTTAACTCCACCATCGAGCAAACCTTCAACGATCTGCCCCATAGGGGTTTTAAGAATTGATGCTTTTCCATAAACATCACTTCCCTCAAATCTGAGTTCTGTGATTTTATGAGAAACTTTATCTAGATTTATAGTTGGACCATCAGGGTGATTTAACTCACCAACAGCTCGTCCTTTACTAACTTGCTCGTCAATATATTTTTTGACTGCGCTTTCTAGAATGCTTTTTTCGTATACACGACCGTTACGATTTTTCTTATCGGCCTGCATAAACACGCCTTCAATAACGTGTTGTTTGCCACCATTTTTGGTAGCTTCGGTGTAACATTCGATGTTACTATCCGTATATTCTGCTATTAGCTTCATATTTATTCTTCTTCTGTTTCGGCTTCAGCTTCGTCAGCTTTACGCTGTACCATTGTTGAACCTATTTCAACCTTTTTAGCGTCTAATGCCGCTGCCATCTTAGTGTTGATTACTTCAGCAAATTCTTTACCTGCTGCAACGTTATCACCATCTTTGATGCTATTGATTAAATCTAATGTTGCCATTTCTTTTCCTCTGTTATATATTTATAATATTTTATAAGTCAAGGTCGTCCATATCGTCCATATCATCACCTTCTGTGTCTTTTTCTGATTCAACTTCTTTAGCAATTTTGCTTATTTCGTCATCAGAAAATTGTAGGACTTTCTTTCTTACCCATTCATTCGAAATATACTTACCAACATATTCATCAACAGTTGCTAACATTTCAAATCTTTCTCTCATCATTTCATTTTCTTTGAGTTCACTAAAGTAATTATCTTCTATGAAGTCGAAAACAATATCTTCTTTCCATATCTGCCAATCAGCTTTAGTGATAACGCCTTTTAGCAATAGCTGAGTTTTCAGCGCTTGCAAAAATACGTCAGAGAATCTCTTACGAAGTCTATCAATAAACTTCTTAAATTTAACTTCATCTCTACTAATTTCAGTAGCACGACCAAGTGTAAATTGTTGTTCTTGTTCTAATCTTTGAATTGGTACGTTCAAAGATCTATATAGTTTCTTTTGAAAATATATAATATCATCTATTTGCCCAAGATTTTCGCCACCAGGTAAAGTAGTAATTTCTGTACCTCTACCGCCTTCACGTCTTGGTAAGAAGAAATCTTCTAACATAGACATGTGTTTGCGCTCATCTTTTACATCACCTGTACTAGCATCATAAACCATTTTATTACGATACTTATTCATAATATTAGATAAGTATTCTTCTGCTTTACCTTTTGGTAAGTTACCAACATCAATATAAAATATTCTTCGTTCTGGTGCTCTACTTATTCTATAGATAACCAAAGAATCTTCCATCATTCTCAGTTGATTAACTGGCTTAAGTGCTTTTTGCAAATAAGATAAAATTCGTTTACGGCTTGGATCTAACATTCCCGAAGTCGCATATACTATTGCGTCAGGATGTATTTTCAAACCTTCATCTGCCTTATTCATTTCATTATTTTGAAATAAGAAATATTCTTGTTGCTTCTTAATGAGTTTAGCTCCAGTTTTTGGATCTTGTGTTTCTTCGACCTCTTTAACTTTCCTTAGTTTAATAGGATCGATATAACGTAACTCTTTAATTCCGCCTTTAGGATTATTCTCATCTATAATAACATGATATGGTAATCTTCCGTCAATATACCATTTACGAAAGATGTCGTGACCATAAGAATTAAAACTCATTAATGCTAGAATTTCATCAAATTCTGTTCTTATAGTCTTTTTAATTGATGCCGAAGCATTTACTTTGTCTAATACTATTTCAACAGGAGCTTCATCATAGTTACCTACAATACTCTCGTTAACAATATCTTCAACAGCCGCATCACACTCTGGTTGAGAAGCTGCATCTCTATATTTTAATAATAATTCGATCTCATTTTGTGCTTTGTCTCCGTCGAGATCTAAATAAGCACCAAAGTGTCCGCCACTGGATATAACACCAGCACCATCTTCATCAGTGTTAGGTACAAAAGAGACACGATCTGGTGCTTTTGAACCTTTCCTATTTATTTCGAAGCCGAAAAATTCTGCCATAATTTATTCCTATATAATCGGCGGTGCCTTTACGACACCGCTTCTTATATTATTTATACTACTTTTACGAAGTAGTATCTGATTCCCAATATTGTACTTGAAGTTCAACCGTGAATTCTGAAAGTGTGTTTTCAGAGTCATAGTTGACGTCGATTGCACTAACGTTAGTTGGGAAAGCCCCTCTAACATTATACGTTTTAGTAACAACACCTGCTTTATTCAATTGCTCAATAATAACATCAGCTTCGTAATCCACAGGATTAGCTAAACCAGTATTATTATTATGCTCATTAATACCATTCATCCATCTTTCGAATGCACCTCTAACTACAAAATCAACATCGTTGATAATGGTTAAAGATATTGGTTCAAAAGTTCTGTCTCCTGCTAATTGCAATTGACGTCCTCTGAAAGGTACCATAATCGGAGCAATAACACTAGAAGGTATTTGTGCGCCTTTACACAAGAATGAAGTTAATTCAACGTCCGCTTGTGCATAACTTGGGAAGTTGACTGTGGCTTTGAACATGTTTGCACGTGCACCACCACCAACTAATTTCGATTTAAAATCGTCTACACCTAAGATTGCCATTATATCCTCCTATTAACTACCGGCGATTTCTGAGAAATCGACACCAGTTCTAGTTGCTACAAAGTTTAATGTAATGAAGTTAATAGATCTAGCAGGCTTGATAAAGATATCAGCTATAAATTTATTAGTGTCAATTACATTTCCAGTGTTGTTAGTTGTATCGCAAACGACTAAGAAATCTGTTAGTCCTCTACGCCCCTTTACTTCCCTGAGGAAAGGCTCAACTGCGTTTTTAAATTGAGCTCGAGTGAACTCGTCATTAAATTCGAATAGTTGCGCTTTAGCCGCAGTAGAAATTGCTTTTTCTAAAGTATTAAACAATCTACGTACGTTAATACGATCGAATGCTGAAGGCTTAGATAAAAGTGTTTTGTCTCCAAATAGAAGAGTACCTTGACCAGGAAGACTTACTATCGGATTTACTCTTGCTTTATAAAGAGTATCTCTATCAGCTTGTTTTGGATTGAAAGCTAATTTAGTTACACCGAATAGTTGACCACGTGTTACACCTGCCGGTGAGAACCATGCGTCAGCTGTCCTATCAGTAGCGGCACATAATCCAGCAATGTGTCCAGCAGCTCCGATATAACGATAAGTGTCGTTGTATTTGTCATAGACATATAGAGCCGTAGAATCACAAGATGCATAACTCGATGAGTTAAGTGCATCTGCAAATGCTTTCACATCTGCTGCAGGAGTAGAAGTACCTACTGTATCTTCGATTGGAGGAGATACAAACGCCATACAATCTTTTCTTGCAGCTGCAATAGAGATTAAATCTGAGGCGATTGTGGATGCACCATTTGCATCTGGAAACGCAAATAGTAAGTTTACATCTACTGTTTCAGCATCTTCCAACAAGTCGAAACCTGTTGCAATATTGCCAGCAGTAGGTGTATTGCCGTCAACTCCGCCAGATAGAGAATTATCTATCGCAGAATTTGATCCAGCTATTGATGCTGCGCCGCTTAACACAGCTCCAGCGTTTGATAATGCCGTAGGGTGATCCATCCATCTAATGTATTCAGAATTATTATTAATTACATCTACATAATAGTTGGAAGTTCCATCAGATTTTTTAGCATCTGAACCCTGTGACATGAATGCGAATGATTCTAAAACAGTTCCAGCTGTTCCAGAAATTAATCCGTCTTCGTCAATAACAGCTACATGAAGCTCGTCGCCATAATTGGCGGCTTTGCCCAAGCTAATAGCGTAATCTGATGTACCAGGTGCAGCATCAAACGAACTTGCGTACGTCCAACCAGCAAAACCGGTGCCTTCAGTTAGGAGAGAAACCTTTAATGAGTTTCCTAAAGTACCTGCGTACTTGGCTGCCCAATGTCCAACAGTTCCTTGTCCTGTGCTATAGCTATTTTCATATACACTATCATTTTTGATTAAAAGACCGTTACCGTCAGCAGTAGCATTTTCAGCTGTGCTTTGGGCGACCCTTACTACTTTCAGAGCGTTGCCGTATTTTAGAAATGCAGCAGCGGTTAGAAAGTATTTTGCAGTATTGTTATCCGGTGTTCCGAATTTGTCAGCTAGATCTTTTTCAGATGTAACATCAACAACTTCTTCAATAGGACCCCAATTTAAAGCACCTGCAAATCCACCAATACTGGTTGATACTGCAGGGATTACGTTCGTTGCGTCAATTTCTTTGACTTGAACGCCTGGTGATACTTGAAATGCCATCGCTTTACCCTCTCAATGAGTTAGTTTATATTAAGTTCCCATAATACGTTAAGAAACAAATCTGTTTCGTTCATACATATATTTATAACATTTAAAATTCTAAGGTTACCATCTTTTTACAGTAGTAGTATCTTCCTCGAACCAAACATTACCTTCGTCGTCTTTTGAATATTTTTCAGGAGTACCATCTGATATAATACCAAATGGAACGACGTCGTCCTGTATTGCCTGTAACTGTTCTTTATACAACATATTTTTCATATCAATGTCAGTTAGTCCCATAAATACATCTGTTGTAGTAAACCATGCGAATAGTACTAAATTCATCATTAAATCGTCATGATTAGTTAATGATGCTTCGTAAGATGTTCCTTTTGCAACAAATGTACTCATTTCTACTATGGTATTAGCATCTACTATATGTAATTTCTTTTGTTCTATTAAATCTTTTATTGTAGAACATCCTATTCGCTTTACTCTACGCGTCATAGTAGCTCCAATTGCTCCTTTTTTTACCGTAGATTCAACAAACATATTCTCGTATTCTAAATCATAGTATAATCCATTACATACAACGACACCTTGATCGTTAGATTCTACTATAATATAAGCTTCGTTATATAATTTTGCATATTTGTATATTAAATCAGGATATAATAACGGAGATATTTGATTATCTCTAAATACTGCAACTTGTTTAAATGGTTCTACTGAGACATCTATAATAGTAAATGTGGAATAATCTTGTCCTCTTCCTCGTGCTACGTCGACTGTCATAATATATTCATGATCCAATAAAGGTTGTTCATAAATATATAAATTTTCAACTGCTGATAGTGGTTCTTCTGGTATTTGAGCTAATAATTCATTAGCATTTATAAGTGTATTGCCTCTACCATGAAATGAATTGCCGAATTCTTGATCAAATTGAAGTTCTGATGTATTGGCAATTGTCATTTCTTTCCATTCTTGATCTCTTCCTGGAACATCCCACCAGTCAACTCTAAACGGTTTAAAATCATTATTTCCTTGTACTGCACCTTCCCACAATTTATGGAATATATTTCCAATACCATTCGCAGTAGAAGTTATTAGAATTTTAGTATCACTACCTGATGATATTACTGGATATGTCGAAGTATAAAACTGTGCATCATTTTCTACAAAAGCAAACTCGTCTAAGAATAATAAGTTAACTGATAAACCCCTAATAGATGAACCTGATGTCGCAGATGCAATTATACGAGAATTATTACTAAATTCAATATTTCCTTTATTTAATGATCGAGTTCCTGGTTGTAAAAAGAATGGTATATGTTCTAATGCTAATGTTAAACGTGCTAACATTTCCCTTGCAACTGCACCTTTATTAGCTAATATCGCAATCGTTTTTTCTGGATGAAATAATGCATACCATAATAAAAATACTACACAACAAATTGATTTTCCACTTTGTCGACATGCTAAGTTAATCGAAAACCTATTATTTTGAAAATGATGAAACATTTTCTCTTGATATGGATATAATTGAAATGGAATTAATCCTTCATCTAAGCTAACCACTTTAACATATTTAGTTGCAAAATATGCTGGATCCGCCATACATTTTTTATATTCTTTAACTTCCTCAACCGTAAAACCAGATTCTACACCATCTCGTTTTACATTTGCATTACCTAAATATCCAAATTCGTTATTTTTAATTCTCTGCATCTATATCAATTACCTTGTCATCAGATAGCATTCTTTGTAGATCTGCTGTACTTCCAACAAATACATTATTATTAGTTATTTTCTTTTGTTCTTCGTTCTTTTCTTTATTTAATTCTTTCTTAGTTTTTTGTAATGCCATTAATTTATCAGTGACATCACCAATATTTTTAATACTGTTGCTTAATACTTCAAACGCTCGTGGATGTTCAGATTCTCTGGCAAGCTCAGACATAACATCAAGAGATCTTACTCCTGTATTAATAAGATCTTTATATGTTTCTCGAGAAAATTCGTAATCGTCCTTAATATCTTTCTCATCTTTTATATGAGCTTTGGCCAAAGGAGTAGATTTTTGTGGCAAATTCTTCGCGAGACTATCTTCTATTTTTTTTCTTTTATCCATGATGTTATGATGTAGTATATGATGCTACAATCGCTGTTGCACCAGATGTATTTCCTGTAATCGTTTCACCTATTGCCAAATATCCTGTAGGTACAGCCATTGTTAATGTTGCACCTGTAACGACATTTTGATTATTATAATCCAATACTATGTTGCTTATTTCGCCAGTAGTACCAGATTGAGAAGCCGTAAAGTCTTCTTGTTGAGTAAATGTTCCGCTTGGAGCACTTACAGTGACTACGAAATTGTCGGGTACTTTTAAATAGTCCATTGTCGTAGTAATTTTATATTCATTTGTTCCAGGAGTTGCACTTGAAGCAACTTGCGTATCGGTTGATTTTGCTGTTCTTGGTGTAATTTCATAATTAACACCTTCATAAAAATTAGCAGTATTTTCTTTATCAAAAAAGTCTACATTAACTTCTTTTATAACTCCAGTTGTTCCAGTCGGACCATAAAATTTCATTTTCATTACAAAGTCTAATGCGTATGTAAGCACTCGTCTGCTTGTATAATCTCCTTCATATTCATCTGCTATTGCAACACTATTTAATACAATAGGAACATCTTGTTTATAACCAGCCCATGCTGCATCATCAATCGGTTTAATTGTAACAGTATATTCTGGTTGAAAATACGGCATAATTTGTTCAATTATTTGTAAACCATCATCTTGGTTTTTAGCCATAATATTCAATTGCATACCAATATTATATGATGTAAACACATTAATAGTATTTCTTTTATTGGCTTCAGATGAAGGAGCTTCTATTTTTGTAAGCTTTGCCATCTTTTGAGTATTATCAACTTCTAAAGAGGTTATTTCAAATGACATTCTTGGCAATTTAATAGCCATTCTCGCGTCAGATCCAGTTTGTGAATCAAGACGACTTAAAAACTTTTGTTTAGGACCATATGCTAATGGTACTTTAATTTGATTTAATACTCCACCAGTACCATCTAATCTAATAACATTAATGTCATTAAACATTGTACCAAAAATCGCTACAGATTTTCTAAGAGTTGCGTGATAAAAATGATTTCCAAACATTAGTAACTATCCGAAGGATCTCCAAATGGGTTTATTTCAGTGAAATCCATAAATCCATCTGCTCCTACTTCAAACGCTGATGCACCTGCATCGCCTTCATTAGGATCATAGAATGTGCTATTATCACCGATATCATAAACTTTAGTTATAGTAATTGTTATTGCGCTTTGGCCACTAGATCTTGCACAAGAAGCCGTTAATGTTGAAGAAGCTTCAAATTCTCTCATTGCTGCAACTCCAGTCACTCCAATATTAGAAATACCAATTCTACCAGTTGTTGCTGTAAGTATATCAAGAGTTTGAACTTCACCGAATACACTTATTGCTGGATTAGTACTCAGTACTTGAGTTATAGTTTCTCCAACTTCTGGATGAGCACCTGATACACTTGCGGTGTAATTCATAGTTGTTATATATGATACTGTTTCTTGTACATCATCTATTGCATCAACACCAGTTTCAAAATCTTCATCGTTATATTCGAATAGTTGACACTGCATTTTATATACAGGTAAATTATTTAATTGATAAAATGGCTGTTCGTGTTCTATAAATGTGATTTCGAAGAACTTATTTGTCATTGGAAGGAATATTAAATCACCTTCTTGAGGTGCAGTTTGATTTCCAGTTTCATAGAAACCTATATATTTTTCCCATTGTCGCTTAGAAATAATAAATGTAGCATCATCTCTTATTTCTAAACCAAATTTAGAATATAAATCTCCTGAACCTTCAAAACCTTCTGCATTTTCAATATAAGCTTCAATCATATATGCATCATTAAAATTAGATGCTCTATCTTCTCCTAATACATTATTACGGCTTATAATATTTCGAGGCAAATAATATACATCTTGGCCATAGATTCGTAATGCCTCTATGACTAAGTCTTCGTACATATTTTGCTCGGACTTGACAGCCTGAGAGAAATAAACATTTCTCGCCATTATATTATCCTATTAAGAAGTCTATTGGTGTTTCCCAATTTAATCGTGCTTCTTCTTCTAATTTAATAATTTCTTCGTTCGCGTCTTCTAATATTTGCCTTCCATTAAAAGTAACACCACCTGGCATTACCATACCCTCAAACTTAGATAAATTAATTCCCCATTGCTTTTTAATTAAAGCAGTTGCATATCTTTTTAAATAATAATCGTTATATATGTCTGTATATGTTGTTGGATCTAATATTCTAAAGGCTTCTAATACTAAATACGATTCATCTGCAATCATTTCAGAAGACCAATCCATATCTACTCTTAATTGATTTCTATGTCTATTAAAATCAATATGTTTTTCATCGGCATCTACTAGTAGATCTGCCATTGCTAACCATTGTTTTGATATAGCATAAGACATGAGATTGCCCATAAAACCTAATGAATATATATCATTCATATGCAATTGATATTTAATATCAAATAAGCCTACGCTTGCTGAAGTATCGCTAAGCGGGAAAACTTTAACCACATTTGTAACTAGGTCAGGAATAGCAATATAACCATTCTCAATGTCTCCTTTCGAAATACTAGCTATAGTAGCAGAGGCAGAAGAAGTTCCACCAGTAATAACTTCATTGGCAAAAACTTTCTCTGAATCAGTTAATGAACTATATCCTATTATACTTCCACTCGTAGTTGTTATAACTGCCTGAGCCCCTGAAGTTGCACCAGTAATTGTTTCTCCTACACTAAAGTTAGTAGCTACTGCAGCAGTTAAAGTTAATTTTGAACCTGTTACTTTATGCTTTAAGAATATTTTTTCAACAGCATCAGAGTGGTATTCATTATAAAACTGAAAAGCTTCATCTATTCTATCATCTACTTGATCTTCATCCACGTTAATTTCGATAACGGGATGGCCTAAAGCTCTTTTGCAATATGAGATAAGTGTTGCTCTTGAATTTGGTTTGGCCATATTTCTTTCCTCTTAGATATATCTATTTATATATTTTCGAGTCTAGACATCAATCTTTCTGCTCTGTTCGTAACTTGTTTGTACCAACGTGAATCTCGGCCTTCTACAGCTGCAGTTTTCCAATCACCACACATTAATGCAGAATTATGCTTTTTAAATTTACTCAACCTAGTTCTACCCATGTTGAACATCATATTGGCTATTACTTGTTTAACTTCTTCCGGATATCCATCCCAGCCTTCATGTAATATTTTACAATCAGCTATAACAGTTTGTACGTCTTTTTTAAAGACTTCGACAACACGTTCTTTTGAGACTGGAGTGCCGATCGGAGCCCCCAATTCTGGGTCTCCTTCGATAACAAGATGTCCAATGCCAAATGTTGCATAACCAAGATGGTCATTATATATTTCATTTACTTGTCCTTCGTCTATAATAAGTTGTTCTCTCAATTGATCAATATCAATATCGTTATTTCTATAAAACTTCATTTATTAGTTCCTCTCTTTTATTTATATGGTTTTATACCGTCATCTTTATCAAAATAGTTATTAGGATGTGTTTCCTTTACTCTATTTATAGTATCTAATGTGTATTTTGAACTCACATTAAAATTAAAGTTAATTACTGTTTTTCTTCCAGTTACTTCTGGCGATTTATGTATATATGATGCGGGGAATATTAATAATTGTCCTTCCGACACATCTGGTTGAAATACATTACCTTCATAATCTTGTAAAAGTGTTTGTTCGCCTTCTGGCAAATCTATATAATAAACCCCGACCCATTGACAAAAAGAATGATTATGCCAATTATCGTAATCTCCGTTATCCATTCTATGAAACCACATCATATCAACATTAATTTGATAATTTAATCCAGTTTCTGGTTTAACCGCAACTTCTCTTGCAAACTCTTCTACTAAAGGAGCAACTCTTTGCCAAAAACTTATTTTATATATCTGGTCATCTGAATCATCTATATCTGGTGGTGGTATATCTACATAGCCAGTAAGAGCTTCTGGTTCATACCATGTTAAATATTGTCTTGATTTTTGAAACTCTGGATAATTTGCATTAATTGATTTAGAATGATTATAACCATCATAATGACTCACAGGTTGTTTTTGAGATTGTTTACCTTTAGGAGTAGAATCAATTAAAGATCTTAACTTCTCGTTAAAATCCATATGATTATTAGGAGTATACGTCCAATAATTATTCATAATGATAATATATATCCATATTCCATACAATAACTGTTTTTCTATTATTATATATTTTAGGTGCACGATGTAACATCCAAGATGGAAATATAAGCATATCTCCCACTTCAGCCTTTGGTTGTATTATTTCTTGCGTTTCTAGGTTTAAAAATTCTGTAATATATTTTTGTTCTTGTACTTCTACAAAATAAATTCCTGACCATTGGCATTTTTGATGATTATGCCAACCTACGTTATCTTGTTTAATCATTTGATGATACCACATATGAAAAATATTATGTCTATATTTTAAACCAGTAATTTCTGGTTGGATATGAAATTCTGCATGTTCTTTTAACTTACATTTTATAGCATCTAAAAAGATTTCTTTATATTCTATATATGGATATGTTTTTATATATTCATTCCAATCAACTTGGTTTATTTTCCATTCTTCTGGTACTATAGAATTTGAATCGTGATTATAATCATCTTTATATGTAAGTTGTGGATAAATTATTTCTGGAACTAATGCTAAAGTATCTAATAATTTTTCATTTAACTCTTTATGATTATCTATTCTATATTTGTATATTAGATTATCCATTTACCACCATATATCATCGCCTAGAAATATATCTTCTAATGCTCCAAGAAATATAACACCCATTATTATCCAAAACCATTTTGCGTATTTATCCATTTGGATCCTTATTAAATGTCCATGTGGTCGTTTCTTCTATTTCTTTTATAAACTCTTTTGATATATTATGATCTGCTATTATAGTGCCACATCCTCCGCCATCAGTAGCGAAATCAGATACATAAAATTTATTATCTTTAAATTCTAAATTATTAGGAAGAGAAACTTTATACTTTTCATGTAGATGTAATGGATATTCTGTATTACAATCATGGTGTGTAATTAATATTTTATCACACTTTACATCTTTCCATGCTTTTTCAAATAAAGATATATCTTCAAACATACCTTTTATATAGTCTTCTCCAGTCATAAAAGTTGGAGTACTATTAAATATATCAGGCCTTACGTTTATTTCTAAAAAATACCATTCGCCAGTAGAAGTATAAGCACCACAAAAACTTCCTTCATAATTTCCTCCCATCTTCGCTACTTCTTTTAAATATATTTCAGCCTCTTTTCGAACAATAATATCAACTTCAGGTTTTAAAGGTTTAATATATGATCCAAAATACCATACCTTTTGTTGTATAGTTTTGTTTAAATTTTCTCCTATAATTTCTTGCGTATGAGTAATTCTATATTCACCATTAGATATTACAAAAAATACATTTGTTTCTATCATATCGTCAATATATTCTTCTATAAAATACTCTTCATGAATATCACCACTCTGAGGGTGTGTACAAGATCTTACTTTTTCAACTGCTCTTTTTGCGTCTGATTCATTAAATAAATTTATAGCTGGTGACCAAACATGTGCAGGTTTTTCTATAGTAGGAAAGGTAAGATTAGTACCATAATCACTATCTGAATATTGTCCTTGTTTTAGTATCTTAGGTGTTTTAATACCGACTTTATTTGCAATTTCTTTCGAAAATAATTTGTTTGTTTCTAAACGAGCGGCTTCTTCTGTTGGTCCAATATATAAGACTTTATCTTTAAAGTGCGTATGTAAATACGCTTTACGAGGATCTGCAACTTGTAGTATATCGATATTATAATGATCTATAAATTTATGAATATATTCAATTGCCTCTTCTTTTTGTGCAGTATGAATAAATTTATTATCTTCTTCAGTTAAGGTATATATTCCACAGGCATTTTCATAAGTGGTAGAATAATGCCAATTACTATAAACATTATGTTGTTTATTTTGGGCTAAATGTAATAGTGTGTGAAAATGATTTTTAGGTAATTGAATATTCAATAAATTCATAATATATTTCTCTTTTTAAGTTGTATTCATAAAGACGGTAAAGCACAATGGACTATCTGCTGCGTTTGTACCCCAATAGTTATTGCATATTGGAGCATTTCTGTGTGGAATACTTGAATCAAATAAAATGCCTTTATTAAATTCAAATGATTTAGTACCAATCGAAGTTATTTTATCATCTGCAAGCTTGAAATAATCTTTCATTTCTGCAGACTCATCTAATTCATCAGCAGTAAAAAATTCAAACCAAGAATCTTCAGCAGAAATACCAGGAGGCGTAAGGTATACATTACAAATATAATTTACTGGATAGTCTTCATTATACAAAGTTAAAAATTGATCAGTATGTACATATGGTGTATCTGATGAAGAAGTGTTGTATTGCAAATACGTTTTATAACTTAAAACGGATTTATTAGTTTCTCTTTGAAAGGCATTAACTATTTCTTGAGATCCTAAACCTAAAGGACCAGCATCTTTTGACACATCTCTACTTATAGAACATACCATTTCGCCTACAATTTCTGGATGATTATTTTTTGTATAATATTCTTCTTCTTTAGCAGCTTCACGCACTAATTCTGGCGCACTTAGTATATTATTTATTTCTGTTAATAGTTTTGCCATATTATTTCCTAAACATTTAAGGTGACTGTTCCACTTCCGCTTTCGCTTAAACGCGTAGTGCTTTCCACACGACTGAAACGGACAGTAGTTGTATTACTACTTGAAAAATAAGCGCTATATGCTATTGTAAAAACTGAACGAGCTAAAGTCCAAGCGTTAGTACCAGTTGCTGTTATTGATGTCCAGCCAGTTGGATATGTGCTTCCACTAGAATGATTACCAGTCCTAGTGCAATTAATAATTATACCAGTTTGATGTGGTTGAGATGATATTGACACACCCCAATTTGAACCGTCTCCCCCAAGCGGCCAAGAGCTAGTTCCTAAAGACATATGATTTCTATCTATGTTAGCTTTACCACCGCTATTAGTAGTATATAAACTATAGGTAGTACTAAATACATGAGAATAATTATTAAACTCACTCATTGCATAAGGAGATTCATTAAGTGTAGATAAACCTTCAATAGCATTTGTTGAAAGCGTAGTTAAACTCCCAGAATTTACAGAATCAACTTCAGTGTTAATTGCGCTTAAAGATATTGGATATGATATTGCCATATTACTATTTATCCTTCCAATGCTGCTATTCTAGCTTTTGCTGCTTCTAATTCTGAGCTTAATTCTTGTACTGCTTTTATTAATCTTGCATTTATTACTTCATGCTTTAATAGTTTTACATCACCTTCGAAATCACGCGATGTATCGTGTGGGTCAGGAGCCATTGTTTCTTCTTTTACGGCTTCTGGTATTACTGATTCTACTTCTTGTGCTATAAATCCTTCTTGAGTTCCAGCGTACATAGTATCAGTATTTTTCCATTCGAATGTTCTTACTTTTAGCGCATTAATTTTTGCTAATTGACCATCTGCAATATCTGTTATATTTTTCTTTAATCTTTCATCTGAACTAATAGCTGTTCCGTTTGATAAAACTGGTCCACTTCCACCCAGCTTAATTTGCATACCATCATTTCTTGTAAAGTGAACATCATTATTAGAATTAGAATTCCAACCACCACCTCTTGTTCCTATTCGAGCACCTAAAGTTGACCAACCCATTATTTGAATTTGTGCATTACCATTTTTAACCATTAGAGTACAGTTTGTGCTCGTGCTGTCTCCACCAATTTGGTTAGAGAATATAAAATGCCCTACTGAATCGCCTTGATGTTTTGCATAAAATTGCCATGCTCCATATGCAGTTATACGACTTCTTTCTACATTATCTGTACCAATTAAGAAGTCACCATAAGCAGCGCTGTTAGCTGTAGTAGTATCAATATATGCATCGTAATCCCCAGCGGTTGAAAGCGTTCTATAACCAGAATCTCTTGTCATATGGAAATGACATTGAGCTTGCGTAGAACTAGATCCACCTCTCATTGTAATACCAGATTTCCAAGTACTGTTATCTGGTGCAACCATATCAATCCATGGGTGTGCGTCAGTTAAACTCAATATTGGAACAGAAGCACTTTGATTGGCTTTTAATTCCATATGTTGTGTTCCACCAATTTCCCATCGATGATCTGAACCTGCAGAATTATACATTAATACTGTGCCAGAACCTCTTATCCAATTTGAATTATTTGTTCCTGCAGTACCTTCATTATTAATAGTAATTCTTGCTTCATTACTTGATCGAGCAACATCTAATCTATCAGATCTAATTTCCAGAGCACCAGCTCCACTTGCGGCAAATCCAAAAGAATTATTATTATGTCTGTATTCTATATAACCTGGATAACGATCGCCGCCTGATGTTGCATCACCAAAATATAAACCTCCTACAGAACTTGTTCCAGACCAAAATTGCATTGATGAATGACCAGTACCATCTCCTACTTGAATTTTTGGAGTACCACTTAAAACATCTAAGTTTGTAGTACCACCAACTAGCAAATCACCAGTATTAGTAATACGCATAGCTTCCGGAATTGTTGCGCCAAGATTATAAGTATGGAATGTCATAGCCCCAGCATTACCAGAAGCGTTATTCACCATACCGATAATACCAACTGCTTCGTGTGAACCACTTGCAGCACTCATACGAATACCTACACCTTCATTTGCTGTAGTAGTAGGCGATTGTATATATAAAGCTTGTTTAGCTCCATCTTGTGCACCTGCTGTTCCGGCAACTTGTAATTTTGCCCACGAGGAAATTGAGTTAGCTCCTATCCCAACATTTCCGTTCGAATCAAAAGTAACTTTTATAGTACCACCAGCATTTTTAAATGTATAATCTGTTGCTCTAAGACCCATTGTTCCCCAAGATGAACCTGGATTATTATATGCTCCTATTTGACCTACTACATCTAGATTACCAGCAATTTGGGTATTTCCACCTAAATAAAGATCTTTAAATCTTGCATCAGAA
>Ga0163179_10000100_pt1 | contig 60907 bp, 52 predicted proteins | sample AtlANTMetagenome_FD_109643 | JGI IMG/M metagenome (GOLD analysis project Ga0163179, IMG submission 109643) | Marine eukaryotic phytoplankton communities from the Atlantic Ocean - Atlantic ANT 2 Metagenome | ecosystem: Environmental > Aquatic > Marine > Oceanic | place: North Atlantic Ocean...
CCCACCTGCAATTCTTGAATCGACTGACCGCGCCAGTTCCGCTGAATCAATTCGATCGTATCGCGCTGGAAGGCCGCATAGTCCACCCTATCTTCCTTGATCGCAATATCGAAAAAGACGCGTGCGACAGTACGAAAATCACCGCGCTCCAACGCAAAAATCAATGAGACGAGATTGTCTCTCATTTCGCGCGTCAACCGACCGGTCATACCGAAATCAAGAAGCCCGAGCACCTCACCTTCGAGAATCAGCACATTGCCCGGATGCAAGTCACCATGAAAAAAACCATGATCAAACAACATGCAATAGGCCATGTGGAGATAGCGCTCTCCAATCACCCCCATATCCATGCCCTGCGCACGAGCATCACGAATACTGACCCCCTCGAGATACTCCATACAAAGCACCCGTTCACCTGAGAAGGACTCAATCACTTTAGGGATACGGACAGTGGCATCTCCAGCAAAATTCTTTGTAAAGGCACGAATATTTTCAGCCTCATTGATGAAATCCATTTCAGCCAAAATGGCCGACTCGAATTCTGCGAGTACCCCCTGCGGATCGAAATACCGGGCTTCCGGAAACTCCACCATGAGCCGATTCACGAGCAGATGGAGAATCGACAGATCCGCCGTCACCGTCTTTTCAATCTTGGGTCGTTGAATCTTAAAGACTACTTTTTGACCGCCTTTAAGAGTGGCTCTATGAACTTGAGCTATTGATGCGGAAGCAAGCGGTTCTTCATCAAAATCGGCCAACTGATCGCGCCAATCCGGCCCTAGTTCATCCACCAACCTCTGTTCCATTTCATGAAAAGCAAGCGGACTAGCGTCATCCTGCAATTTCTCAAAAGCCACCACGTACTCATGAGGAATCACATCGGGTCGAGTCGAGAGAACCTGGCCCAGTTTAATGAAAGTGGGACCCAACTCCTGGATCGCAGACACCACCCGTTCTGGTTCCGACTTGAACTCGCGCGCCCTGACGCGGCGAAAGCCCGGAATATGAATATGACTCACCAAAACGCCCATTCCGTGGCGAACAAGCACCACAGCAACTTCACGCATTCGAGCGATATCGCGCACGGTGTGGCTGATACCACCAACTGTTGCGACTACTGGACGTACAAATCTCATCGAACTCAAGACTACCCCATCCTCGCTTGAGTTGACATGGGCGCTCCGCGTTTCGTAGGCTGAGAACAGCGCACAGGACGAAGTTTTTCGCCCAATTTTCAATGCAGGAGAGGCCAGTGATTACCGGTTTCGCACACCACGGTCGTTTGTGTCGTCGAGATGGACGACCTGCGAATCCAGGTCATTATGATTTGCGCTTCGCACTGCACGGCGACTCTCTCGGAAAACGCGCCTGTTGGACCGAAGATCATCTTCAAGTAAGCGTTTCGCCTGGAGGTTTTTATTCCGTCGTCCTGGGAGCAGAGACTGCAATTAAGCCCAGCTATTTCGATAAGGGCATTCGATATCTTTCAGTGCGGATACTAAAAAAGGGCGAAATACAGGAGGAAACCGGAACCCGCTTACCTTTCACAGGAAGTCTGCAACAATTAGAGGCCCTGGGTAAGTCGCTCCACAGTCGCATTGAAAAATTAGAAGAGAGCGAAAGTGATCGGAGCGCTCAGCCATCCGGCGCAGAGTTGGCCGAGCTCATTGAAAATCTTGACGCACGGGTCCAACACCTCGAGTCAGAACGCCTCTCCTCCATAGAAAAAGCAATTCAACTCATCGCACACCGACTGGATCAAATCGATGGTGCAGGGAAACGCCTTGATTTGGTTGAAGACAAAATCGAAGACATCGACGGTCCCGATGGAGACATCGTGAGCCTTATTGATCGGATGCAAGCTGTCGAAAAAGTTGCTCCTCAACTCTTTGATTATCTCGCAGACGAAAGCCCTATTCTGGAGTTAGAAGCCCTCGAAGAACGGGTGAGGCAACTGGAAAGAGACAACTTGCTCCAACCACACGAGAAGACCACTGTTGCTGAATTGAACGAAGCGTGAAAAATGACGTTTCTGGCGGCCAAAGACGCCCAAGTCATCGAAAAGCCGATCAGAAAGCGGAAAATCGGATCTTGACAGGCTAGCATCAACAGCCTAATTGCGACCGGCTTGTGGTGGACTGCTCCCCGTCTGCAGTCTAAAACCCCACCACGATGGAGTAATCATGTACGCAGTCGTCGAACAAGGTGGCAAGCAGTACCGCGTCTCTGAAGGAGACACGATTGAAATTGACCGCATTGAGGCTGAAGAAGGCAGTGAGTTGGAACTCGGCCGTGTACTTCTCGTCGGAGGAGACAAGGTTAAAGTCGGTTCACCCGCTGTCAAAGGTGCGAAAGTCACTGCCAAAGTGATCTCGCACCACTTGGGCAACAAGGTCGAGACATTCAAGTATCGTCCCCGCAAACGCTACCGTAAACTCGGTGGTTTCCGCGCATCGCTCACAAAAATCGAAATCACCGGTATTAAGGCATAGAGGTCCAAAATGGCTCATAAGAAAGGACAAGGCTCTACCCGTAACGGGCGTGACTCCAACCCGCAGTATCGCGGCGTCAAGCGAGGAGACGGCCAAGTCGTGAAGGCTGGCAATATTCTAGTGCGTCAACTGGGCACCCAGTTCCATGCTGGCACCAACGTCGGCACTGGTCGCGACTGGACGCTTTTTGCTCTGGTTGACGGCGCTGTAAAATACGAGAGATTCCGCGGTGGAAAGCGTCGGATTTCTGTCTATCCGGTTGAAGTCGCCGAATAAGGCGGAACCTCCAGGGACAGGAACCGGTTACCCAAAGTCCCATGCGCTTCATTGACGAAGTAGAGATTACCTGCATCTCCGGTAACGGAGGGCCTGGCGCTATTTCGTTTCGGCGAGAAGCCCACGAGCCCCGCGGGGGTCCCGACGGCGGCGACGGCGGTCGTGGTGGAAACGTAATTATTCGAGCCACTGCTCGAAAAAACACCTTGGATCATCTCCGGGGCCACCGAACATATACGGCAGAATCAGGAACACCTGGTAGCCCAAAAAACATGCATGGAAGATCCGGTGGGGATTACATCGTCGAAGTTCCGGTGGGCACCCTTCTCGTTGACACCGAAGAAGACGTGGTGGTGGCCGACTTAATCGAAGACGGTGCAAGCGCTCTCGTCTGTCGAGGGGGAAAAGGAGGCCGAGGTAATGCTCGTTTCTCAACTCCGAACAATCGAACACCTCGTATTGCTGACCGAGGCGGGAGCGCCGTCGAACGCGTCCTCAAATTAGAACTCAAACTACTCGCAGATATCGGGCTTCTTGGTTTTCCCAACGCCGGAAAGTCCACGCTCATTTCAGCGGTCTCCCGCGCAAAACCCAAAGTGGCGGACTATCCATTCACCACCCTCGTCCCCAATCTCGGTGTTGTTCGGGTAGATGACGACACATCCTTTGTCCTTGCTGACATCCCCGGACTAATTCAAGGGGCCAGTCAAGGGTCAGGACTAGGTCACCGCTTCCTCAAGCATGTCGAACGCTGTCGCGTCCTGATCCATCTTGTCAGCGTGGACGAGGAAACTGAAGAGATCAAGAATCCGATTGACCGTTATCGATTCCTCCAAGAAGAGGTTTCGAAATTCTCTGTCGAACTCCAACAACTTCCTCAGATAGTTGTTCTATCGAAGATAGACTTGATCCCGGAAGACGAGCAACAAAGGCTCAAAGCCGAACTTGAAACGCACAGCAATGGACCAGTACTATTAGTCTCGTCTGCAACACGAAGTGGATTAGACCGACTCAAATACATCTGTGCTCAACAACTTCAAGAGTTGACCCAACAAGAGGAGGAGGGTTGTTTGGACCCAAGCTGAAAGCAAGCCTGCAAGCGTTTGTGTCCTACGGGGGCATGACCCTGATCCTTGCGGGCTGCGGAGCCGGGAACAACCCATCGGATCAAAAAGACCCACTTCTTCAGTCATCGGAAAGTGCGACATTTGATACTGTCACCCGTCTCGGCTCTCATCATTTTGAAGCAGAACTCGTTCGAGAATCCATCTTCAATGGGCAAGAAACTATCGAAAAAGTGGTCGTAGACTGGGGAGACTGGGACAACTTTCAGCTGCAACGATATCGAAATGACCGCCTGCGTGCAGAAACTCGCGTGGTCCACGCCACTGCATATGCCAAATCCGGAAAAGGCCGCTTCCGACAGGCTTCCGACGCTGAGCTCTACCGTGTCGAAATGCGCCATTCCGCAAGCTTTTGGGGCCGTGCTTTAGAAGCCTTTAGGGGACTCGTCCACGCAGAGAAAAAAGAGGGGGCCATGATCAATGGACGTGCAGCCCGCCGATATGAACTTTCTTTGCGCGGTGAGGAAAATGCACCGTCCCGAGGTCACAAAGCCATCGAACTCATCGGGGAAATGTGGATTGATGAAGCGACCGCTATCCGACTCTCGGGCCAACTCAACGGACGCTATTTAAAGAACGGGCATCAAGACAAAGAGGTTCGTATCTCATTGAAACTCAAGCGGTCCGAGATTGGCATTCAACCACTGATCGAGAAACCAAGGAATCCCAGAAAATCAGGCTTCTAACAAAGACGTCACCATCCTTTTTTCGCTTTCTCTTGCCGATTGATAATGCCATTGGGTATTCTCAAGGTGTGCTTGAGATCACACGCACAGGAGTGACCCATCCTCTTGAAACCACAGCCCCACACAACGAAGCTTCAAGATAAAGCTCAATGGGCGCGCAAGTGAATCGAATCTCACCCCACACGTTTCATACTCAAAAGGAGTTCACTTGAAGGTGTATCTCCTCTGGCTGTTTTTTACCGATCGGCTCTGCCGAGTACTGCCCCATGGAGGCAACCATTAAGACCCCAATCGAGCTCGCACATCGAGCTGCCCAAATCGCCCAAGAAAAGAAAGCCGAAGACCTCGTTATTCTCGAGTTGGAACGCAAGGTCTCTTATTGCGATTATTTCCTGATTTGTAGCGGGCGGAATCGCCGGCAAGTACGTGCCATCGCTGAGAGCATTGCGACCACGTTCAAAAAGGAAGTTGGCCATCCAGCCCTTTCCGTCGAAGGCATGGAGAGCGGTCGTTGGGTACTCCTCGATTTTGGAGACATTGTGGTACACGTTTTTGATGAGCCACTCCGTGGTTTCTATGACCTCGAAGGTCTCTGGAAAGACGCGCCCCGACAAAGTATCCCGCACTTTGACGGGACAGAAGTACAGGCTGCGTCAGCAATTTGAAGCTCGCACTCCACTATTTTAGCCGAGGCCGCTGTAATTGGGCTGACGAAGCAGCTCAAGACTATGCCCGGCGACTCAATCGATATGCGTCGTTTCGGGAATTCAAACACAAGCCCATTCCTTCCGCCGATCGACACACAGGCCAACGCAAAGAAGCTTCACGAGTCTTGGATCAAGTCCGACCAAGAGACCAACTCATTGTAATTGATGAAAGAGGAGATGCTCTGTCTTCTGAAGAGCTGGCCAAGGGGATTGAGCAGGCACAACTCTCCGCGGTAGGCTGCCTGGTCTTCGCCATTGGTGGGCCCTATGGACATCACGACCTAATCCGGCAAAAAGCACACCAAACCGTGCGCCTATCGACCATGGTACTCAACCACCAAGTCGCTCGCGTCATGCTCTTAGAGCAACTGTATCGGGCTTGGAGCATCATCAAAGGTGAGCCTTACCACCACGCTTGACCCCGATTGATTCGGCCCTATCTTGTTCGATCTATGGGGGGCGTATGGTGTTGTCGGGCTTTATGGACTTGCTTTCCGTGCGCCGATGTATCGGCTGCAGCATTGAAACAAAAGACAGTACCCTTTGTGAGCAATGCGAAAGTCTCATTCCAAAAACGCTGTGGTCTCCGTCTTTTGATGTAGATGGAGTCAATGAGTTGTACTGCATGGGAGATTACAATCTCCTACCCGGACAACTTGTCCGTTTCGCTAAATATGGAAAAAGAGAGGACGCGGCTCAACTCTTAGGTCGGCATTTTGCAGTTGCAACCCGGAGCCAACGCTTCTGTTTTGACGCGATCATTCCGGTACCTCAAAGCTGGACAAGCTCTCTATGGCGAGGCTTTTCACTGACCACAATTCTGGCGAACTATGTGGCCAAAACACTACACACACCCCTCGTTCACGCCCTGTCCCGGCAACCTGGTCCTCGACTCGCAGGCACTGCACCCCATCGGCGGCAATTGATCGCAATGTCACAGTTTACAACGCGAACGACACAAGTTCGAGAAAGGATTCTACTCATCGATGATGTCGTCACCACGGGTGCGACAGCCAATATGTGTGCATCACTACTTCGGGAACAAGGCGCAAAAGAGGTGGTGTTCATCGCTGCATGCTCCCCCAAAATATAGCGCAGCCTCACATTTAGACATTTGTACAAATTTCATGACAATGTCCGATGAATCAAACGCAGAATCCGCGCGTATTGAACAGTGTTCGCAGACTCAGCCTTCAAAAGACCTTAGGACTCAAAATTGGCATGGAACATGCAACACCTATTCTCGACACCCGAAAGGATTGTCCTCATCAACCGAGAATACGCACCCACACCACACACCCGGAGAAAACAATGAATACGGCACAAAACAGAGAGGAAAACCCCGTCAATTTGGGCGATTTGATCAACCTTTTTTACCAAGAATATTTGGCTCTGTACGGCGATGAAGAGCTTGCAAGTGTTGCCGCAGCCGCGACAATCAATGAAATGCTCTCTGAATCCATCGATGAGACCAGCGACGCCGCAGAAAAAGAGGAAGTCGAAGCAGCTTAAACGAAGGGACTGTATATAAACGTATACATTGTTTTTTCATTCGGCTGATGAGTTTTCTAAGAGGCTGGACCTTCTGGGTCCAGCCTCTTTTCTTTTTGTCTCCAAACAAGAGCTTCCTAGTTAAGCGTCAGTTGGGTTAGGATTCTGTTACGCGGTTTGTCGACCCTATGCTCTTGCCGGTCTTGAACACCGCTGTTCCTTATCCAACGCCTTCCCCGACCAAAGACCACCTTGTCTCAACTGCACTCTGTAAGCGCTGCTCCAAACGCATCTCTACGGGAAGTATGGGGCCCCGTCACCATCCGCGTGGCCTGGGTCCTCTACCATGCCAACCGCAGTACAACGCGAGACCTCGTGGATGCGCGCGAACACGTCCTTCTATCGCTCCCACAAAATGTTCACCCAGCCCAGGCCGAAGAACTCGCTGAGCGCTACACACTGGAATATCTCGACCGAAAAACCCAAGGCAATTACACCAAAAAACCGGTCGAAACATGCGGAATCGAGCCCCAATACCGCTGGAGGGGCCGTCTTCTCGATGTGCTGGACAGTGTCGGAGAACTGGTTTTTCGACTTGGATATGGCGACCAACTCAGCATTGAACAAATCGCTGAAGCCCTAGGTGCCGACAGCGGAGTAGTGGCTAGCTCCAAAGAGGGCATCAGAGGGGCACTTCGCGCCATACTCGATAGCGAAGGTGTCTCACTTGCAAACGGGGAAAACAAACAGATCGACATTCTACTGAGTCGCTTGGCATTGCTTGCAACCCCCGACTGTAGCGGTGGCGACGAGATACTCCGATCCGACAAGCGAGGACACGTCGAACACTGCCCACGGTGTACGCGGGGTCTCAGGCTGATCCGTGCAAATCAGTTAGCGCCATCCGATCTCATTCCACCCAATGAGCAGTGGACCCCACCGAACACATCTGTGATCGCTATCCATTTCCATCCCGATTCCAGGCACCGCAGAAACGGCGTACTCGCAGCATTAGACGGTCGGGCTTTTCTGGCAGACAACGACGTTTTGTTGGTAGATCCCGACCATGTCCCGGATCTTGGAGAACGCCTCTACGAACTTCTCCTGCACGGAAAACCCAAGAAAACTCACATTCGCGGTGCTCTTGTTCGAGGAGGAGGAAGATGGTCCGAAGGCGCACTCCTCGGCCCCGTTGCAGACGCCGCGATGAAAAAAACCCTGTCTCAGCAATGGGGTCATATCGACAGCATTGATTCCCTACCAGAACCGCTTCCTGAACCACCTTCACCTACACGATGGTGGGTTGCCGCGATGTTGGTGACCTTACTTGCGATTCTCGGAGGAGTCCTTGTTCTGCAAAGCCCCACCACCTTTGCCACTTACCCTGTAGACGTCGAGTACGGAGTCTCCAAGGGTGAGTTGTACACACGGTTTGATGCACATGATCAAGCCTTGATGTCGGTCGTAAGCCATGGGGTACGTGGTCTCCGAGTCGAACACCACAGCCAGAGCCCTGCGGACAAAGGAATTCTTGCCACAGGCAAAGGGGACTTTGCACTACGCATAGTGGGACAAGGCCCCCAAACTAGCCTCCTGATCGCCTCCAACCCCCAACACATGGCGGAATTAGAGCGATTTATCGAGATGTCCGCCCAACAGTTCGATCCCCTCGATGAACTGCAAGCCCTTCTAACGAGACGCTATCCACAAGCCGACATCAAGCTTCACAGGCTCCCCTGACGCACCAATTGAGGTTTCTCATGCGCATCACGCCGCTCGATATTCTCCAGAAAGAATTCACCGCAAACAAGAAAGGATTCGATCCAGATGAGGTCAAAGCTTTCTTAGAAGAAATACGAGAAACACTCGAAGCAGTCCTCAAGGATCACCACGACCAAAAAGGACAATTGCTCGCGCAAGAAAAAGAAATATCGAAGCTGCGGGAAAATGAGGATGAAATCAAAGAGACCCTCTTGGTGGCTCGAAAATTAACAGAGGACATGAATTCACAAGCCCGACGAGAGGCAGATTTAATCTTGGGGGAAGCTCGACTCGAAGCGCAGCGCGTACTCACCCAAGCACACGATGAGCACCGTGATCTTCTCCAAGAAGTCGTTCACCTCAAAAGCCAAAGACTACAACTCATTGCAGCTATCCGAGCTGTACTCAATGCCCAAGGACAACTCATGGACGAACTCGAGGCAGCCCAACAGGAGACAAAGGATTCTTGAGGAAACCGGGCGACCTACACGCGCTAGAACGAATGGAAACGCTCTGGCAAGCCAGCTAAAACCCCGCGCTGAAACCAATTAAGCCGCAAAATTAATGGGTCGTGGATTTCAACTGAAATTTGAGTTCCCAGCCGAGATGGAAAAGCAAACGCCCAACTACGGCGGTACATTGCAAAGAAAGCAATTGAAACTCCCCGATCCAAAGTGCTCATCATTCGTGACACAAAGACTATTGCAGAACACCTCGAAGTTGACATTGAAGAACCACACAAAAGAATCCACAACCACTCGCAGCAAAATACCTTGCTTAAACAGACAGTTAGAGATCATTAAGAATCCATACCTAAAGTTATACACAAGCCATCTATTTGACGAGTCAACACACGAGTCTAAGTCATGACCAATTTGCCCAGGTGGCTTCAATCCCACAGCCGGATCGATCTCCACATGCACAGCCACAACTCGGACGGCAGGCTTTCTCCAGAAGCCTTGCTAGAGAACTGTGCGTTCGCTGGCCTCGACTGTATTTCCATCACCGACCACGATCTGGAACCCTCCATTAAAGCTGGACGCAACCTCGTCGGAAAAAAAGTCATCCATGTCATTCATGGTGCTGAAATCTCCGGGCGTTACGAGGACAGAGAACTGCACCTGCTTGTTTATTTTCCCGAAGAAATGCCGGAAACCTTCCGCGCATTCTGTCGAAGTAGGGCTAAGGCACGCGCCGATCGCTACAACCACGCATGCAAGCAACTTGGAATATCCAGCATTCCAAACGCTGATGAAAAAGCGCAAGCAGGTCTACGCTCCCTCACGAGAATGCACCTCGCGCAACACTTGGTTCAACAAGGCATCACCCAAACAACCCATGAGGCCTTTCAAAAATACTTGGGCCATTCACAAGGTCTCTTTCCGCTCATAGACCTCTCCTTTCTCTCGGCAATCGACACCGCTCGTTCTTGTGGGGGTATTACCTCCTGGGCACACCCCAGTTGGGATCTCGCCGAAAAATGGACGCCAAACTTTGCAAGTGCTGGCCTCCACGCACTTGAGGCCATCCGGCCTTCCATAAAAAAGAAATCAAGAAAGCGCTTCGAGCGTCTCGCTACTCGACACGGACTTTTCCTGACGGGTGGATCCGACTGGCACGGATGGAAAAAGGACCCTATCGGCTCATTTTCAATCAACGGAGACCAATCTATGGACTTTCTGAGCGCACTCTATGCAGCTTAGGAGGTGAATGAACCTTCATTTTCCATACATAGAAGCCTTGCACCTCCCTACCGCTGTCCTTAAGCGCATGAGTACCTAACGCTAAGGAGCCCTAAAAATGGCCGATACCAACGACTTCTTCACCGCATACCTCCCCAAAAAGATCGAGGAGAGTCCCGATCTCGCTGCTTCTGTCGAAGCCATCATCCAGTTCGACATCGAAGGAGCTGGAACATGGACAGTAGATCTCAAAACAGGAACCGGTGTCAGTGAAGGCGCATCTGACGAGAATGATTGCGTCATCAGTTGTGCAAAAGAAGACTGGGAGAGCCTTATCGACAACCCCAGCCTCGGCATGATGCTTTTCATGCAAGGAAAGCTTCGGGCAAGCAATTTGGCACTTGCAACCAAGCTTCAGAACATCTTGGCTTAGTCGAAACCGACCGACCATTCGGGGCATTAAAGGCGATTAGGCCTTTTTTGCCCCGCGTTCTTTTTTGCCGGCAACCCGTGCATCGCGACGAAACCACCACACGACCACCGCGAGACAAAGACTGAGAGCGGGCGCAAAGAAAAGAACAAATCGCCACATTTCCTGGCTCTCTTTTCCAGACAGAATCATCAAACCATCCCTGCGATCGTGTGACCTCTGACCCAATGGGGCTTCTTCGTCGACAAGCCATGACAGCACGTTCAAGAAGAGGTCATGATTCACATTACTCAGTACCAGCCAGTTGCTGATGAAGTCAGAGTCACCAAAAACAACGACCTTTCCCATAGGTTTGCGCTTGCCGGCTCGGGTTTTTTTACCCGGGGGAATCTCGCCGTCTTGGAGTACTCGCACAGAAAAATCATCCTCCTGTACGAGACTCAGTGGGCCAATCTCAATCGCTTGGGGATCCAAGATTTCCGCAACAGCCATCAAGGGTACTGCGCTTTCTTCATCTGAATCGTGCTGGGCCAGCACGTCTCCGCGAATGCTGTCTTCATCACGTTCCGCCCAACCTAGTGGGGTAGTACGCGCCAATGCCTGAACGTAAATACCAGGGATCTTCCTGCCAAGGCCTATCGACCTTGCTCCCTGAAAAAGGGTTGCTCGCTTTAGACCGCGAACCACAGGATGAGCGTCAAAAGATTCGACATCCACCACCACATAGCTGTTGTCACGATCCTTCAAGACCCGATCAGGATGGGTTTCCAAAACCAGGTCCTGACCTATCGCAAAACCGTATCGCTCGAGATCCATGGGAACGGATGGCTCATCTCCTGGCATCACCGGCTCCAACAACACCACAAGGGCACCACCGGAGCGCACATGCAACGCTAAATTCTCCTGGGTCACCGCATGCAATTCTGTCGTTGGACCAGCTACCACGACCACATCACAGGCATCCGGAACCGCTCCCATGGGCTGAATCGTTCCCACCTCGAAATTCGCCGCCAACATCCGTTCGTGAATGCCGCCGTAATCCACAAGATTGTAGCGCTCTCCCAAGTCACGCTCGCCATGACCCTGAGTAAAACAAACAAGTGAGCGCTTCTCAACCTGAACCCTGTTGAGAGCAAGGACAAAGTCTTCTTCGGTAATCGGACCATCTAAAAGAAAGGTCCGCTCGGCCTGCCCATCCTGTGAGCGGATCAAAAAGAGCACTTGCAGATTGCCCAAGGTCTCCAAATCAACCCACGTCTGCAGACGTTTGAACTCCATGGGTGATTCCAAAGCATCGATCAACTGAAGCGACAAAGACGAACTCTCATCCGCAAAGCGTTGATAGAGGTCCACAAAGGCCTGCTCTTCTTTGCTTCCTCTGGGGAACAGACCCACGATGTCTACCGGCACTTCTAAACTGCTGACCATCGCACGAGAAAAACTAGACAAGGTGTGTTTTCCAGAGCGAGTCGCATCAAACCGGACCTCGTTACGCCCCACAAAGGCATTCAACAGAATCACAAGCACCGCAGCCACCGCGATCAAAAACAATGCCACAGCCTTGGCCTGAATGGCCTTCTGACTCCGCTGTACAGCCCCTTCTTTTCGGTCCATCCAAAGATAAGCTGACAGTAGCAACACACCCACAAAACCCAGCCCCATCGACCACAGAGGCGTCGTCGCCATACTCCATCGCACTCCCACGAAGAGAGCAACGAGCAGCACGCCCAAGAACCCCATTGCAGGTAGCGCTTTCTTCATTGCCAACGCTCCAACTCAAGACGCTGCTGGGCAGCAAAGAGCAACAACAGATTGACGCTGAAAAAGTACATCAAATCACTGCCTTGGATCAGGCCACGAAGCATGGGTTGGGCATGAGGAAGCATCGAAAGATCGGAGACCCAGTCGCGCCAACCCGCATCTACCGCTCCCTCTCCTACACCCATCACCCAAAACACCAGCAAAACGGCGAACGACGAGAGCAGCGCCACAATCTGACTTCGCGCAAGTGTAGACGCCAACAGACCCACTGCGACGAAGGTGGAGGCTAGGAGGAACACGGCCAGGTAGGAAGACAGCAGAATACCCACATCCGGCTCGGCCCAACGGAGCATGAAATAGGGGTAATGCAGAGTGGCCAGCAGGCTCACGACCACAAAGCCCATGACCCCCAAGTACTTCCCCAATACAATCTGAGTACTACTCAGCGGACTACTACTCAACAGTACATACGCCCCGGTCTGTCGGTCCTCCGCCACAAGACGCATGCAGAGAGCAGGACAGAGAAAAATCAACACAACCACCCAGTTACCAAAGAATTGGCCCACAAGATGGGTGTCAACGTCGACAGGGTCTCCAAAAGGGCTCGATGCCGTTTGGATAGACACCTCACTATAGAGGTCCATACTCCAACCGAAAAAGTAGCCGGTCACCACAAGCCAAGCGCCCAAACACATCCACCCAAGAGGCGTCCTGAAATACGCGCCCAACTCTCGCTGAGCAATCGCCAACACACCACGCATCAGGTCATCTCCTGAGTCGAATCGTCGGCAACGAGAAACTGCTCATCCAGTCCAGACAAGGTGCGAACCCCTTGCAGACCGAGGCCTGAGGCAGCCTGAATCAGCGCTTCCCGATTATCCGGAGTCCTACATCGAAAACGGCCCAAGCCTTGGGCGGAAATGTCAGGTGCATGCGCTTTAAGTACCTCAAGCACCTGCTCTGTAGGCGAATGAATATGAAGCTCCAAATAGCGCTCCACATCCAAGGCCTCATCCACGACCAGCCTTCCACCACGAAGCAACAAGACGCGGCGACACAGCGCTTCTACTTCCTGCAGATGATGGGTAGACAACACCACGGTTTTGCCCCGCTCGGACAACGAGCGCAGCAAATCGCGTATCTCGAGCCGCTGGACAAGATCGAGTCCAGATGACGGCTCATCAAGAATCAGTATCTCCGGGTCATGCACGAGGGCTTGCGCTAGACCAACGCGCTGCTGATAGCCTTTCGACAAGCGACCAATCACCCTGTGGCCCATCCCCGAAAGACCGACCTGATTTAAAATCTCCTCGACGTGCGCCCTACTTGAATCCGCACGACGAATCTTGGCTGCAAATCGCACAAAATCCGACACGGTCATCTCCGGGTAGAGCGGCGCCCGTTCCGGCAAGTAGCCAACCTTTGCTCTCAACAAATGCTTGGTGTGGTCGAGTTCTTCTTGATGAAAGAAAACGCTCCCCTCATGTGGAGCAAGCTCTCCGACCATCATCCGCATTGTCGTAGTCTTACCGGCACCATTGCAGCCAAGCAGCGCTACCAGCTCACCAGGCTGGAGCGCAAAGCTGACATTATCTACAGCGAGCAAGCGACCAAATCGCCGCGAAAGACCTTCCACACGAATCATGGCTTTCTGCTAATCCGGAAGCGCCCTAAGAGCTATGGCTGAAGCCACGGCTTGATCATCTATAGAGACCCCAGGTAGGCTTTGGTATAGGACCAAAGCTGCTCCATGTTCTCATTTCTCCTGCTCGCTACAACAGTCAGCGCCCAAGAAGCCTGCCCAGAAAGAATCTCCCCAGAGGTTCTAACGGAACGCATAGAAGCCATTCGCTCCCCTGTGGCGGAGGGTAAAGAAGAAATTGGACCCAACCTCAACCAGTTGTTCCGCATCGCAGCTGAGTGCGTCGACGGACCGGTCGAAAAACGTGATCTTGGTGCGATCTTACTGGCAAGAGGCGTCTGGGGACTCAAAACCGGTCTCGTCAAACGCGAGTCTGCTCTGCGGCAGATGACCTGGGCCTATGGAATTGCTGGCCGCGATGTATTCGATGAAATCTACGGCTACGAGATGGAGGAAGACTTTGACGAGGCCACCGATGGTGTTCTACCCAAGGCTTTTATCGAACTCGCTTTTGCCCGAGAACCTCGTGTTGTCGTGATTGATGGTGAGGTCGTCTACGAGCGCGGAAAAGTCATGGTGACAGCCACCTTCCACCTCATTCAATGGTTGGACGCCAAGGGATGGCATTCTGCAAAAGTGGTGCTTGAGGAAGGCGAGGAAATCAGTATTGGTGGGGGCAATCCTCAAAAAGAGAAAAAGCAACAAGCTCAGAAAAGCACGCCAAAGAAAAAGAAGACAAAGAAAGCAAAATCCAAGAAACCGAAGAAAACGAAAAAAACGAAAAAAACGAAAAAAACACAGCAGCAAAAAGCACGAGATCTTGCGCGTTCAAACGCCAAGAAACCCAAAAAAACCAAGAAACCAAAGGTACAAAAACCGCCCAAACCCAAGCGTGTAAAAAAGAAAGTTCTTGGACCCCGAACACACATCGCCGCCGACACCACATACGGTCTGATACTCGGACGTTTTGCTCATGAAACGGGTGCGGCCGAGGGCGGGGTGACCATGCCGTCGATGCGCTTCAATGCCCGCTTTGACGCGGGCCATATTTTCGGTCTCTTTGGAAGCGCAGAAGCAGACGGCGGCCTAATCGTAGACACCTACCCCGCTGCAGCAAACTACGGGGCACTGGGACTGTGGTTCGGAAAACGGCGTTTATCTCGCGGCTGGAATCTCAACTTAGGGGCGTCCTACCGCACCATGCCAAGCGCATCAGGAAGCGGGCCCAAATACGACGATGGATTCACACAAAGCCCGGAGTTAGGCGCGCACGCTTCACTGGAATTGAGAAGAATCAACCTTCATTTATCCACAACGGCTGACATCTTTCCCACCGCACTATTTGTGAAAGGTCAAGCACAGTACGTCATGCGGCTCATCAAACCCCTCCGAATCCGCCCCACTGCCGGACTTTCCGCAAGCCTGCTCATCACCGACTTTTCCGCTGAAACACCGGATCGAATGCTCGGCCTGCAAGGCTCAGTGGGTCTCAAACGCTCGTTCTAAAGACGGGCATCCGAAAGGATCGTAGAGATCCGTACTCCGTAGTGCTAAGCTCGCTACCCATGGCACTTCCAACCGACACAGAACTCGTCGAAACCCTCGGCGAAGGCTCCTTCGGTACCGTTTATGTGGCACGCCTCAAAGAAGGCGCAATCCAGAGAACGGTCGTCCTTAAGGTTTTGAAAGCCAGTTGGACGAACAACGCAGACATCATGAGCCGGTCAAAGGATGAAGCAGCACTACTTGCTCGGCTAAATCACGACAACATCGTCAAAGTGGAACAACTCACATCACTACAAGGCCGACCTGCAGTGGTGATGGAATACGTCCGAGGACTGACCTTGGATGTCATCATCAAAAAGCACGGGGCGATTCCTGTCGGGGTGGCACTGCAAATCATTGCTCGTGTAGCTTCTGCTTTGGATGCCGCCTTCAACAAAGTGCCACCCGGATTAGAGGCTCCCCTTCGCGTAGTCCATCGCGACATCAAGCCGTCGAACATCATTCTGTCCATCAATGGAGCAGTCAAAGTCTTAGATTTCGGTACAGCCCGGGGAGAGTTTGGAGATCGCGAGGCAGAAACACGTTCTGTGACTCTCGGATCACCCCGCTACATGGCACCCGAGCGCTTTGATGGCGTCAATTCCGGTTCCGCAATTGACATGTATGCCCTTGGCGTCACCTTCTATGAACTCTTGAGTGGTCGTTCCATGGGGCGGATGCCTCTGAATCCTGAGCGCCACAAAGAAAAGGTTCAAAGCGCTCTGGAGGCACTACGCCCCAAGAAGAAAGGGGGTGGAAAAGACCTCGACCTTCTTTTAGCCCTACTGGGCGAATGCCTTGCCTACGAACCTGAAAACCGGGTGACTGCATCTGAGTTCAGAAAAAGAGCCCTCAACATCCTCAGCCAACTCAGCGGCGCTACCATCACCTTAGACATCTTTTCTGAAACCGTTGTAGAACCCATCTGGGAGAAGCGCGAACAACTCGCCTTCGTACCTTTGGGCTCACCGGACGGTGGACTCTTGAGCGAAACCGGTAGCAGCGCCTCCTTTGTCTCACGATCACACGCAAGCCAAAGAAGCAGCCTCAGTGGTCACTCTGCTGCATCCAGCCTTGTCTTCGCCGCGGGTGGCGGTCGGAAAGTCATGGTCCTACTCGGTGGTGGACTGGTGGTGGCCTTAGGCGGGATCCTCCTCTTGAAGCATTTTGTGGATACCGAACCCGACCCGAATCCGACACCAACAGTCCAAACGCAACAGAACAACACTCCAGCCACAGTCCAATCTGCTGACGAAACCAAAAAAGAGGACCAACAACTCTCCAAAACCGACGGCGACGCACAGGAAAAAGAAACCAAGGAAGAAACCCCAAGCTCTGCAGTGGAGAACACCCTTGAGACATCCACCCAAGCCCCAGAAAAGACACTTGGCACCACAAAGACCGTGGCCGCCCCCGCTGCAGGGCCAACCACCCCTGTCACCATTTGGGCAGTGCCTGGGCGCGGAACAACCCTGACAATCAACGGAAACACCTACAAGAAATTTCCAGCCAAAGTCGCTCTACCGATCGGAAGACACTCCTCGCATGTAGAGTTTTCCAATGGTGTTGCGTACGACTGTAGAGTTCAAATCAAGTCCGACTCAAAAAACATCACCTTCAAAAGAAGCTCGAAGTCCTGTCGATAGTCGGCGGCGGCTACATATCAAAACCAGTCCTGCAGCCCACAGCCAGTTGGACCAATGCCTGCTCCCACTCGCACACGCACAGCCTGCTGTAGATTGAGTACGCACAACTTCGAGGCCATGGGTCAGAAGCGTCTCGGCTCCATCCGCCATTGTTACCGACAACACGAATTCCATTCTGCCGGCTTCTTGAGCAGTCACCTGGAGTTCATCGGAGCTCAACCCCTCTAAAAGGGATTGCCCACCAAGCGTCTGGGTCCAGACGAGGGTCTCCACCTCCGAGACATCACCCTCCAATGAAAGCGTAAACACCTCGTCCACATAGGCCATTTGTGGCCCAGAAATTTCCAACGTGCCGCTTGGCGCTTCACCCGTGTCGTCAGGAGTGGACTCGAACCGCGTTTCTTCACGGACCATGGCCCAGAAGTCCACATCGGCCCCATCGTAGTTCAAGGCCCAGAAGCCAATTCCGAGTAGCCCCTCATCAACGGCATAGGCGATCTTGGCACGAAGCGACTCATGGTCGTCATACCAAAGCTGCTCCGTATTCGAGGGAAAGGCATAGGGTGTCTCTGTGGTGCTGTCGTACTTCCGGCCGAGACTCTCCGCCCACGGAATGGCGTTGGCAAAGACTACCGCCTCTCCATCGGCCGTAGCGGTACCTGGAACGCTCGTGGAGGTACTCGGCCAGTTCCGACCATACAGCGGAAGACCAAGCACAATCCGATCACGGGTAGCTCCCCACTCCAAGTGGTCTTCTACACTCCACTCCAGACTGTATTTCCCCCAAACCCCTCCGCCATACAACGGACTGATCGGTCCAGGATTTCCACCACTCCAGTGATAGCCGTAGCCCATAATAAAAAGCGCATCTGAGGCCGCAGCGAGCTCGTCGTAATCAAAAGAACCTTCCCAATCGATGGCGGGGGTTGCAACCGTCACCTCATCGACCTGCTCGGAAAACTCTTCAACAAGCGACACCAAACCAGCTTTTACGCTAGATGGGACACCTTCGAAATCCACGCTTACCCCATGAGCCCCGTAGTCATTGACCAAGTCGGACACCGCGTTGACCACTTTTGCGCGCTTCGTTTCACTGTTGAGAATGGACTTCATCACAGAGCTGCTAAAGCACGTCAGGGTCAGGTGTACCTTCACGCCGTATTGGTCGGCTTTATTGAGCACTTTCGACGCGATCGAGGTCCAACGATTCGTATCGGTGAGGTTGCCATTTGAATCCACACCTACATCAAAAACAGCAACATGGGTCAAACTATCCCAAGGCACAGTCGACAGAGTGTCGGCCCAATAGGGCAAATAGCCATACACCCAGACATCAGGCCGATCACCTGGAGGCATCAACTCCATCGGCGGCGGTGGTGCCTCCTGCATGGATGCACCAAGCTCTATTCGTGCATGTTCAAGATGAACGGAGTCCACCGTTGGTATTTCGACTTGGCCACCACCTGGTGCCGCCCACGCGGCTGCGAGCCAGATTCCCAGCATTCTCACTCCCTTCGGCGCCGGCGATACTCTAACCGTTTGCTGGGGCAATCGCGTCTTACTAAGGAACTTAGAGCAAACCTTTGCGGGTTTCTTACGCACGCTATTCAGCCAACCGTCGGGTATTTATGAAGCTCCCCGCCCCATCCATCTCGGAAGAAGACACCTGGATTGAGTCCCTAATGAATCACTCCGACGAGGAGTTGATCGCGGCTGGAAAACACGCCCTTGATGCCGACCGGCTCCGTCTTGCTGGACGCATAGCGTGCCTGCTCAACCCCGAATTACTTGCGGGGCATCCTGACTTAGAGCGCGCCCATCGCGCAGCACGTATGCGATTGGTGGAAGGAGGCTTGAAGAATGGATGGGATGCCGATGAATGGGACACCCTGCTCCGTCGAAGAAAATCCCGAATGAAACGCGCCAAGGATCGACACCGACGAAGCCTCAATCCCAAAGACCCGCGTTTTCGGCGAAAATAAGCCGTCGGGGTTAGAGGGGGGTGCCATGATGAAGCGCCTCCAGACGAGTTGGCTCGAAAAGAGCCCCACCGAGCGATTTCACCTCCACGTGCTCCTGCTCGTGATGGCGGGGTATCTGCTGCACTATTTGGCCTACTCAGTCTTCTTTATTGAAGACGCCGCAATCACCTATTCATACTCGCGTAATTTCGCTTTAGGCGAAGGCTTTGTCACCTATGCGGGAGGAGAACACGTAGAAGGGTACTCCAACCCACTCTGGACCCTCTTGTTGAGCTTCTTTTATCTGCTCAAGATACCGCCATTCTTTATGGCCAAGCTCCTCGGAGGCCTGTTCGGTGCCGTCACCTTGTTCTTTGTGTACGGCATCACCCGGGCCTGTCGTCCGGGAAAAGACGATCACGTGGCTCTCATTCCGCCGATTCTGCTTGCCGGAAGCACAACCTTTGTCATCTGGAACGCATCCGGCTTAGAAAACAGCCTCTTCAATCTGCTTCTGGCTGCGGGGCTCTACCGAACCATTCGGGAAGGCCAACAGGCCTCCAGCTTGCCCATTTCAGCGCTGTGCTTTTTCGGACTGGCAATCACCCGACCAGAAGGCATCGTATACGCCGCAATCGCTGGCTTCTTCCGACTCATTATGGCCATTCAAGCCAAGCGTGTCGTGAAGCCCATTCTCGCTTGGCTTGCCGTGTTTTGGATACCCTTCTTGGCCTACCATCTATGGCGCTACAACTACTTTGGATGGCTCTGGCCAAACACCTACTACGCCAAACTCGACGGCGAAGACCGCTTCAAACCCTTTCGACTTAGTGGGCGGGGATGGGTCTATGCCAGCAAATACATGAAAGCCTATTGGCTGGTCTATTTGCTGCCACTCTACGCGGTAGGCCTCGCCACCATTACCGATGTCCGCCGCTATTTTGTCCTGTTTCTCACAGCCATTGGAATGATGCTCTTTCTCTGGACTGGACGAGAAATGCCCGGGTGGGCCTCTAGTGAACACGCCGCGCTGCATATCGTGTTGGGACTAATCGCCGTGATTGGACTCGGCTTCTCCGGCTATCAAATCTACCAGAGGCGCAAAACCACCCCCCAGTGGATCTACTTTATCGCCGGACTCGCACTTGTATTGTTGTCTGTAGCGCTCCTCCTTCCCGATGAACTGCCTAAATGGTGGCCTGTTGTTCGTCGCTATTGGGACCATACCCGCGTTTGGTTCCTTTTAGGCGGCGCCGCCTCACTTGGTCTTCTCACCCTCTTTCATCCTGGTGGCCTCGCCCGACTCATGGTCTTGTGTATCGGATGTGCCGCTTTCTTCTTTGTGATTTACTCCGGTGGAGACTGGATGAAGCAGTGGCGGTGGTTCTCCCTTGTGAGCATCCCCAATTTCATTCTGCTTGGATTAGGAATCGGTGCACTTGCAGATGCCTTTCCGCGACGTACAGCCCGCTCGTTCTGCTGGGTTCTTGTTGGAGTCGTCCTCACACCAAACCTCATCCAGACCCTCTGGAGCCCCACCACCCCTGAGCCAGAAACATCTGTTGCAGACGTAAGAGCACGCGTGGTCTACATGAGCGGTGTTCAAGACCGCATGCATCTCGACCGAGTCACCTTGCTCGACGTGGACATGGGTGCCCACATGTGGTTCACCCAAAAAGAGGAACTGCGTCACTTGGGCGTGGTGTCCCCGAGCTGGCAAATCGTCGATATGGCCGGATTAGTCGATGTACCGATGGCTCGGCACATCTACCAAGAAGCCTTCATGGAAGAATACGTCTTCCAAGAAAGAAACCCCACATTCGCACACGTACATGGCGGCTGGGCAAGCAAGACGCGTATTCCAAAGCTCAAGCTATGGAAAACCGACTACATCGAAATTCCTGGCTACGGCGCTGGTCGAAGTCTCCACATGGGCAATCACATCCGAAAGGATCTCATCATCCATACCGATGTGGAAGCCAATCCTGAACGCCGCGTGGACTTTTCAGAAGAAGTGGCCCTGCTCAATTGGGACATCCCCGCACCCATCGTCGCTCAGAACGGCAATCTCTATATCGATCTCTGGCTAAAAAGTGGCCTGCACGGGGAAGACTTCCGTTTCTATGTGGTGCTCAACAACAAAGAAGGGAAGAGCCACATCGCATCGCTTCCGCCCGGCTACGACTGGTATACGCCCTCGGAATGGGGTCAGGACGAAGTGTTCCGCGGCAAGTTCGACTTCCATCTCCCCAAACACCTGGAGCCAGGCACATACGACATCGGCTTCTTTGTCATTGACTCTGAGACTGGGACTTTGCTCTACGAAAGCGTATCAGAGCTCCCCAGAAACAAACTGACTCAACAGGTCATTCAAAATGAGCAAGAATCGCGGCGAACTCCAAATCCTACAAATCCAAAGGCCAAAACACTCACAGCCGCTGGTGCACAAAACCTCGTTGAATCAATCGGCGATCGGTACAGCCCCTATGGAGACTTTGGAGATGGAGAATACGGCTTTGTACACCCGGATACTGAACAGTTTATCAAAGTGCGCACAGGCACCACGGCGGGCGACGCTATCGCAAAAGTCGTGCAGACGCCCCACTCTACCGCCTCCAAGAAAACAAACAGTCTAACCACCCCTTTCCGCGTCATAAATGGCACGCACTTTTTCCCAGACGCCATCGAGATTGTCGATTTCGACAGAGCCCATGCGGAGGCCGACGCCGACTTCGAAACCGCGATCCAACACGCTGAAAAGGGTCGATGCGAGGATGCCTGGGAATCTTGGAGACAAGCCCGCTATCATGTCTGGCGAGATCTCCGATGGCGCTCAGAACACCACGACAAGATCTCCAAGGCCCTTGCTCACTGCTATGTGCAACGCGCCCTGGCAACCGAGACACAGAGCGACCAAATCAGCACACTGCTCCAAGCAAAATCCTACAACCACCGCATCAGCGCATATAAGAACGCCGCCTATCCGCTCGCAAAGCGACTCAGCAAGGAAGGCCATGCCGCCCTCGCAGACAAAGAATACGCGACGGCCTACCCACTGCTCCGCGACGCGGTCGGCCTAAACCCCAATCTCGCCAAGACCCGTCGTGCTGCAGAGAAAGCTCGCGACAAAAAGCTGGGCATCATCAGCAAAGAGAAGGACTACGAGCGAAAACGTCGCGAACGCCAGGAAACACGGGACAAGCGCAAAGAAGACCGCATCAAACTCAAGCGCAAGAAGAAGAAAAAAAGAAACCCAAGAATCACGCCCGATCGACCGCAGGAAGCGCCCCAAAATGATCAGGACATCGCGCCAAACCTTCCACCCAACATGCCGCGACTGCCCACGCGAATGGGCAATCCACCCAAGATAGCGCCTCGTCCAAGCCTTAAGGACTAGTTCGCCGACTCCCGATAGTCCTCGCCCTGCACCCATTCAAAGTCAGCCATCTCCATAAGCCGGCTAAATGAGCGGTCACCGATGCGATCTCCCAAGGTATGGCGAGCGTCATCGACAGCGAGATTGGCCTGGACACCGGTCGCGCTCCCTGGGGTGTAGTTGGTGGTACCCAAAAGCACTTTCATCCCGTTGTAGCGACGAGAAATCAACTCATCGACAATCGCCAGCTCCCATTCGGTGCGGCGCCCCTTGCCCAACTCATCGACTGCGAGCACATCCACGCCGGCCAAGGCATCCAAGGTCTGAGCCTGACCCTGTCCGTGCTCAAACCCCTTCTTCAGAGCTGCCAACAGGTGGGTAAACTCCACAAAGCGTACCGACACCCCATGCTGAAACACCAATTCCCGTAGGACTGCAGTCAATAAGTGGGTCTTACCGCGACCGACTGCACCATGAAGCATCAAGCTCCGATTGGGTTGCCCTGGACGAAATGCTTTTGCCCATCGATACGCCGCAAGAAAACCTGGCATCGCATCAGGGAGATCTTTGTCAAAGCTCTCAAAACTCGCCCCAGCAAAGCGAGCTGGAATCTGCGCATTGTTAAAAATGCGAATTCTATCCGGCAGCATCTGGCAGCGACAGCGGGCAATACATGCCACGCCATTGACCTCCACCAAACGCTCGCCTCGTCCACCACAAAGCTCGCAAGTAGCTTGATCCGCACGCACACATGCCGTAGCAAAATGCCCGCGGGCTTTCACCTCATAGTCCATTGACTTGCTTGAATCGGGGGTACTCATTTCCGAAAGGCCTGGGAGAGTTGGGTTGCACACAGAAGTTTATAGCGCTTGCGACAATTGTCTCGGGCGACTTCTTCGACCGCAGTCTTATAGCGTTCTTCACTGAGCATCTCACGAAGATCCCCGATCTCCTCTTCGGCCTGAGCCTTGAGCAGCCCCTGATCCGCGCCCTCCCATACCTCTTCATGAAATCGCCGAGCCACCTCTAAGACCGCGGGCAACAAGTCTGTTTTACCCAAATTGGCCACAGACAACTCAGAAAACTGAACCGACGCTTGCTGCAAAAGTTCATCCCCACTCTTTTCCAAACGCGCAATCAGTCGGGGCAGCGCTTCGACTTTTGTGGGTGAAAAACTCTTTTTTAGACCCTTTTTCACACCGCTCTTGACCCCTTTGAGAGTGATCGGGCGCTTCATCCTAGTCTTTGATCTGCGCCCCGCCGCTTCCTCAATCGCCGTGAGAATTACGTCAACCGGCACCGCGGAATCCAGCCACTCCACAAGTAGTTTTGCATCAATCGGAGAAAGAAAAGGAGCGCCCCCGCGCACCATTACAAGGTGTGCACGCACCTGCTCCGCAGCCTCTTGTTTTAGGTCCATGGACATGGTTTCTTCCGCTCCGCCCTCTTGCGAGGGTTCCAATGAGGTCCTAATATCTCGCAGCTACGGTCGATGGAGATCCAATGCGCGCAACAGTCTTATTTGCCCTTTTTTCAAGCGCCCTTTTCACAAGTCCCGTTTTGGCGGACGACGATGACTGGTTTGGAGATGATTCAGAAGAGTCATCCGAAGACGAGGAATGGGACCGACTTGAAGACGATGACTCCGACATCGATATGGATTCCGATCCTGATGAAGCCGATAGCGAGTCTTCCACTGATCCAGACGATCTCGAAGACGATGGTGCGGATCTACTCGATGAAGAGATCGCGAATGACGAAATCGGCGGGGACGGCGAGGACAACGCCAAAATCTATCGCTCAGCGCAAGATAAAGCGCACAATCTCGGCTACGAAGAGGAATTGATTTTCTGGGGAAAATACGTCGAGAAATACCCCAACTCGATCTTCGCACAACAGATTGAAGAGCGTATGGATATGCTTTCCAACAAGGCCTACGCCGAAGAAATCGATGACGAGAGGGACGAACCGGTCATGGATGCTGGTCGCAAGGAGATTCGTTTTGCGACACCGCTTTCACTGGAATCACTCGATCCCCGAACCCGCATCCGAGGTGGTTTCGAGTGGGGATTTCCTTCCTACTTCAATCTACTGATCGACTACGAACAGCAAATCACTCGTGAGATTTCTGCACACGCCGGCTTTCGACGCCGCTACACCGGATGGAACCTTGAGTTCGGCGGAAAGTGGGCCATCATTAAGTCCGCACGCACACGCTCACTGGTCACGCTGATTGTGGATGCACGACTCAACACCGAGCCGGCATACTTGGGTATTCGACCACTCCTCGCAGCTGGAAAACGCTTCCTTGTACCGAACACCAAAGGTATCGACGTTCAACTACAAACCGGTTTTGACTGGGAGATTCGCAATCCATCTCGAGTTTTCGCGGTAGGTGGCTTCAATGTCTTTGTATGGGCCACTGAAACCGTGGGAGCCTTCGTGGAGACCAACTGGAACCTAAAACAAGGCCCAGAAGGCGGCTACGGCAATGACAAACCATTCGCCTTCAACGTCTTTACGTTCGGGATGCGCTTCAAGCCCCAAAACAATCCGACCCATATGGCTCTCAGCGCCAATGTCCCCTATTTCAACAACTACTGGGGTTGGCATTACGGAGCCGTTCAAGCTGATGTTCTTTACTTCTTAGATGACTGACGGCGCCATAGGGCTGCAGACAACAAGATAACGAAAGACCACACACTAGAACGCGTTTGAATGGGTGCAGAACAACTGCAATTCGAATCCGGCTCGTCCGTAGAAATCTTGGGTGACGCCACCCAAAAAGGACTCGACCAGGCCACTTCACCGTCGACTTGCTCCACGCGCAGCCAGAAGACCTCGGTCGAGGCCGGAGCAAAAACCAGGTCGGTCGACACTGAGCAATCCTCGCAAACCCCGTCCAATCCCCACTCTGCCACAACCTCACTACTTCCACGTGCACCCACACGCGTCTGGAGCAGTTGAACAAGCGCGATGCCATCCGTCCCGTTGATTTCCGCCGTCAACACTGCGGGCTCGTCGACATCCAACGAACGTCTCCATTCCTCGCCAGGCCGATACACCACCCCTTCGTCGAGCACATTGACCCGCAGCAGTATTCGGTCACCCGTGGTGGCATAGGTACTGCGATTCGAAAGACCATCTAACAACGCACTCGCCGACAACTCCGTCGCCACAATGGCCCCTAGACCACCCAGGACGTTCTTGCCCTGCATGTCATTCCCAATAAATCCATCGTGGTTATCCGATGCACCAATAAAGCCAAGTCTCTGACCATGGCGAAGACCGGTCCCTACATTTCCGACCAAGGACTCATCCAACGAGTTCCCCCAGGCCGAGTAGACCTCCACAACAGGTCGGAGCACATCGTCGCGAACCTTCCAGTTGTGGCCTGTAAATGCCGACGCATGCGGGATGCTTACGGCACGCACATCCCATTCCGCCATCGCTGTCTCCATATAGGGCCAAAGCCCCTCATCTACACCCGGGAGACTCTCGGTGGGCAAGGGTGCCTGACAACGATCAAAGTACACGTTGTGATGGCCCTCCACGGTATCTCCCATCCACTCAAAAGCGCGAAGAGCGATGTACTCCTCGTCCACGCTATAGGTTTCACAGGAGTCTTCCACACGCTCCCACAAGCGATCGGAGTCCAGTTCCAAATACATTCCCTTGATGGTCTCCGCACCAAAATCCAAGCCGCGGATATCGCGTGCATACTCATGATTGAGGTCGATCCAATCGCCCAAATCATCTTCATAGGAGTGGCCATGGTGCGTGTGTAAATCTCCCCAAAACACGCGGAACTCGGGCAAGGTTTCCGAGATCAGGATTGGATTCGACCGAATACCCTCTCCCTCAATCTCCATAGCGACACGGTGCACCCCTGGGGTTTGAAAGACCCGCTCGGTCACAATCGGTGAATAGCCCAATGTTAGATTACCGTGGCGATCAAGGGGCACAACCCGCAACTCCACCGCTTCTCCCACTACCCCATCGGAAGGTAAATAGGCCTCCCAGTGGTGGACTTCTGCTTCAGCCAGAAAGGAAAATACTGGACTAGGTTCGATCAGAATCCCTTCTGTAGCCGAATCAAGAAACTCAAAGACACGTAGCGGTACATTGTCGAACGCACGGTGAGAAGTCTGCCAACCACAGTCCTCCTCCAACACACCCATATAGATATCGATCACATCGCCCGGAACCAGCTCACCCTGTTCCAAGCCCACATCTAAATACCCATATTCATGAATTTCTGGATCATCCCTGCTGTGCTTCAACGTCAACGGGGCACCCGTGGAGGAGTCAGCCGTATAGGCACCCACCGACGGTGAACGATGATCAGGAGAAATGGGGGTGCAGTTCTCAAAATCCCCGGTCAAATACCCCCATTTTGCCCAGCGAATTCCATGAAAAATCGGTTCTTCCACCCGGACATAATCCCCTGGAAGAAAGCCTTCTTCTCCCACCGTATACTGCAGGTGTAAACTTACTTTTTTCTGTACTGGATACTCATCCTCCACAAGCTCTATCCACCCAGAAAAATCACCCGGTGGGGGATGGGGTGGTTGGGGCTTGAACTCTGCAAGGTGCCAGTCTTCGTGAAAATCCTCCGCAAGGACTTCGGGTGAAAACAGAAGCACGCCAAGGACGAAAAAGCGCATCATGGACGCATTATGCCAGACAAGTCACCAATGCGTCATTGAGCCATATTGAAGACTGGCATAAGAGGCTCATCCAATGACAAGGAGCACACATGTCTGAGGCCCTTATTCTCGACGCAGCGCGAAGCCCCATTGGCGCTTTTTGCAAGACCCTGTCGACTGTTCGACCCGATGATCTATTGGCCCAGAACATTCGAGCTGTTGTGCAACGCACGGGCATCGACGGTGCCCAAATCGACGACGTCTACATGGGTTGTGCCAACCAAGCCGGGGAAGACAACCGAAACATTGCGCGCATGGCCTCTCTGCTTGCTGGTCTACCGCAGAGTGTTCCTGGTGTCACAGTGAATCGCCTCTGCGCGTCAGGCTTAGAGGCCGTGAATCAAGCAGCTCGCGCAATCCTTGTCGGAGACGGCGATCTTTTCCTCGCAGGTGGCGTCGAATCGATGTCACGCGCACCCTATTCAGTCCCGCGAGGCACAGTCGCGCCCAAGGCCGGCAACTTGGTCGCCTATGACACGTCCCTTGGCTGGCGCTACCCGAATCCCAAAATGGAGGCCCTCTTTCCACTGGAAGCCATGGGTTGTACCGCTGAAAACCTCGTAGACAAATATGACATCTCACGAGCCGACCAAGACGAGTTCGCACTGCGATCGCATCACAAAGCCCTGGCAGCACAAGCTGAGGGACGCTTCAACAAAGAAATCGTTCCGGTCGAAATACCGCAACGCAAAGCAGATCCTCTCGTGTTCTCCAAAGATGAAGGGCCTCGCGCCGGAAGCACACTCGAAAAGCTCGCAAAACTGCGCCCAGCATTTCGACAAGGAGGTTCGGTCACCGCGGGAAATTCTTCCACCCTCAACGATGGTGCCAGCGTTCTTCTCCTTGCAAGCAAGGCCAAAGCAGACGCTTTGGGCATTCAACCGCGTGCACGAATATTAGCCCGAGCATCCGCCGGTGTGGACCCGACAATCATGGGAATAGGACCGGTACCCGCAACGCAAAAAGCACTACAACGCGCAGGCCTCTCCATCCGCGACATTGACGTTTGGGAGCTCAACGAAGCCTTTGCCGCACAGTCTTTGGCGGTCATTCGAGAGCTTGGTCTAGATGAGAGTAAGGTCAATCTCAATGGGGGGGCCATCGCCTTAGGTCATCCGCTTGGATGTTCTGGCGCTCGAATTCTCACCACCCTTCTCCACATCCTCGAACACACCGGTGGGCGCTACGGTGTCGCCACCTTGTGTGTAGGTGTGGGTCAAGGCGTCGCTACTGTGATCGAAAGAATCTAAGGAGCCATCATGGAAATCAAAAAAGTCGGCGTCATTGGCGCTGGAACAATGGGTCATGGGATCGCACAAGTTTGTGCCATGGCAGGCTGCGAGGTCGTGCTCTGTGATATCGATGCAGATTTTGTGGCCACCGGACTCAGTAAGATTCAGGCCAACCTCCACAAAGGGGTTGCACGTGGAAAAGTAGACGCGGATTTAGCCGAGGAGAGCCTCTGCAAACTCTCCGGTACTACCGAACACGCCATTGTGGCCGACGAAGCAGACCTACTCATCGAAGCCATTCCTGAAAAATTGGACTTGAAAAAAGCGCTCTTTGCTTCACTCCAAGAGCATGCTCCTGAACACTGTGTGTATGGCACAAACACCTCCTCATTGAGTGTGACCGACATCGCAACAGCTGTTCGTCGAGAAGAGAATGTGATTGGAATGCACTTCTTCAATCCCGTGCACATCATGAAACTCTTGGAATTGGTCATCCATGAGAAAACCTCCGAGGCGGTCACAAGCGGAATTCAGGAATTTGGAGCACGCATCGGAAAAGACGTGATTACCGTGCGGGATTTCCCCGGATTTGCCTCGTCCCGTTTAGGCGTTTGCCTCGGCATGGAAGCCATCCGAATGGTGGAACAAGGCGTCGCAACTCCAAGAGATATCGATAAAGCCATGGAAGTAGGCTACCGCCACCCCATGGGGCCTCTGAAACTGACCGATTTAGTAGGGCTCGATGTGCGAATGCACATCGGAGAATACCTCGCTAGAACACTCAAAAACCCCGCTTTCGAGCCGCCTGAGTTGATGCGCAGAATGGTTTCAGAGGGAAAACTCGGCAAAAAGTCAGGCCAAGGCTTTTACGACTGGTCCTGAGCAGATCTCCGTTTTTCTTTTGATCAACCACCAACACTCTGCGGATGAATTCATCTTGAGTTTTTAGCGATTTGTACCGATAAAGAGGCGCTCTGTGGGATGATTAATCAACCAAGATGTCCACCAACCGAACCCGGTACTGCGCGAACTGTCTGACGACCTTCCTCGGAAACCCAGAGGTTTGCGGTAATGCAGAGTGCCAAAAGGCCCGTCCTGGAACACACTGGGGAAGACTTCTTGAGCCCGGCGAACGCGTAGATGGCCGCTTTCGCGTGGACCGACGTTTAAGGGTGACCGCAGCGGGCCCAACCTACTTATGTCAAGAGACCGACGAGGCCGAAAATGCGGTCGGTGCTCTTGTTGTTCTCCAGGTGATCAGTCCTGAAGCGGTGGCCAACGAGGAGTACTACCAACAACTTCAAGATGAAGTCAATCAACTCCACGCACTCGAACACCCCAATGTGGTTCGAGTCGAGGAAATCAAGCCCCCGGAAAGCGGTCCTCCATACTTGGTCTCTGGATACGAGTCCGGCGGAACACTGATGGACCAACTGCGCGAACAAGGCGCTATGAGCCTCGCCCACGTCGCCCAACTCGGCCTACAAATATGTGATGGGCTTCGTGCCGCGCATCGCGCCGATATCGTTCACGGGGATCTACATCCGGACCGTGTACTTTTAGACCATATTCCAGAAAGCGGTGAGCCTCCCATGATTCGGGTCACTGACTTTGGAGCGCTCAAGACACAAGGCAGCATGACCCAGGGTTTTAATCCCAATGGTTTCTCTCCCCAGTATGCAGCTCCAGAACGGATCGCAGGGGGAGCTGCTTCTTTCGAGGCCGACGTCTATGCAATCGGAAGTCTTCTGCTTTTTGCAGTCAGCCTACAACCCTTGATCTCCAACGCTGAACGGATGCCTTTAGACCAGCTCTTCAAAGAGCTTGAAAGCAATCTTCCACCGCGATGGAAACCCGCACCCAGTCTAGAAGTAGATGGATCCCAGGTCGCTTTTTTCAACGCAGTGTTGAATGCCACCATGGCACCCAACCCTGCCGATCGATGCAACATGGACGAAATCCGTCAATACCTTGAAGCGCTCTTGGAGGTAGAAGACGAGTCAGTCTTCGAGACACCGGAGTTCACAGACGCTCCCGAGGAAGAAGCCGAGGAAGATCTCTCCGCGGAAGACGCCATTCAGCACTTCAACGCCTTCTCAAAAGATCCGGAAGACGAGGAAGAGGAGGAGGAGGAGGAAAAAGAAACCAACAAGACCAAGCCAGCCGCTCCCAAAGACAACAAAGCAGGACCGAAAGAAGCCAACAAGGATCCAGAAGACGGTGAGGAGGAAGAGTCCGAAGAAGCGACTCCCCGGACCCCACGTGACTGGGAAAAGATCATTTGGAGAAGTGGGTGGGCGCTGTGTGCCATGGTCCTCGTCCTGATGGCCTTGTATGCCTTCTACCGGAGCCAATTTCCTCATCTACTTCCCCCTTCGTGGCTCGAGGCAGATGGCCCCAAGGCCCACTGGGTGAAATCAGGCCAACCCGGTGAAAGTCCCGATCACCAGGCACTGGAGGAAAGCCTGCAAAAAAAGAAATACGAATTCAAGAAATGCGGTGTGAAGAGCAAGAAGCTTGATATTTCGGTGGTGGTTGAACCCAATGGAAAAGTGCGTTCAGGATGGTCGAGTTGGCAACCCTACGACCAACGAATCTGCATTCGAAAAACCCTTCTTAGTATGAATCTCAAAAGAAGAAGTGGGGTGAGTCCTATCGTTCTACGGACCACACTAGAACTATAAAGATCAGTAATCTAACGATTATTTGCTTGACGAATGGCCTCGACTGGGAAATACGGGCGGTCACGAGGTGCTCTGTGCGTTTTTTACCTTTTCTCGCCCTTTTTCCAGCCGGATGCGTTGAATATGATCTTCAACGCTTTGATGGAACCGACGTGTTCTATCAAAAACCCGCCGATCTCGTCGACATTCTCTTGGTGGTCGACAACTCGTGCTCCATGGCTCCCTATCAAACCAAGCTGGCGGAAAACTTCCAATCCTTCATCCAGTTTTTCGTCGATGTAGACGTCGATTACCACATCGGTGTTACCACAACGACCGTAAGTGATGTGGGCCCTTATGGAAGCTGTACCCAGCAGGATGTGAACAAGATCCCTGGGCCTGGCCAACTGGTCATGAACAAGGTCATCACCTCTGAGACCTCCAATGCGGAACAACTCTTCGGACAACTCGTCAACGTGGGAGTTTGTGGCGCCGGAAACGAGATGGGCTTGGAAGCCGCATCCTTGGCTCTTGGAAGCGCAAGCAACTCAAGCTTTCTTAGAGACGAAGCAGAACTCTCCATCATCTTTGTCTCGGACGAAGAGGATGGCTCTCCGCAACCCGTCAACTCCTACCTGAACGATTTCCGTGAAGCCAAACCGGACGGTGGACGAGAGAGCATGGATGTCTCGGCTCTCGTCGTGACGGACTTGAGTTCCTGTGACCAGCAACAAAAGCAAGCCGGCGCCACCACAGGTGATCGCTATCTGGACGTGGCGGAACAAGGCCGCGGCGTCATCGGCAATATCTGTGCTGACGACTTCGCCAGCATCGTCACAGATCTATCGCTGAACAGTTCGCGTCTGAATGACCGCTTTTATCTTTCTTCTCGGCCCGACATGAGTACTTTAGAAGTCGAAGTCAACGCCGAGCCTTACCCATGCGAGGATGGTGCATGGAGCTATATTCTCGAAGAACAAGACGACGGCACCACACTCCCAACTGTGGTCTTTGAACGAGATTACCTGCCCGCTCCCTCCTCCCAGATCGCGATTCGTTATTTCGACGGCGAGGGTGACCCTGCTGACTTCTGCGGAGGTGCAGAATGATTTTCCGTTGGTTGAGTTTTCTTCTCTTATTCACGGCTTGTTCCACAGCGACCCGTGCCCCTCAATGCGTCGACAATGGGCAATGTGACGAAGGCCAGGCCTGCCAAGAAGGTACCTGTATTGCCGCAGAGTGCCTGAACTCATCGGAGTGCGCATTGGGAGAATTCTGTTCCCCCAAACACTTCAGTTGCAAACCCGGCTGTATGGACAACACGGATTGTTTTGCGGGTGAAGAGTGCGACGTCGATTCACGCACCTGCGTAGCCTATGGTTGCCGCAGCACCGAATTGGACTGTGCAGCAGGCGAATTTTGCGACACCGATCCGAACAGCAACACCTATGGGGAATGCTACAAGGACAACGTCAATCACTGCAAAACCTGTGACATCGACCGGAACAACTGTCCCACTGGCATGGAGTGCTTTATCTCTGAGCTAGGCGACTCTTGTTGGACCGATCAAGACTGTCCTGCAGGACAAACCTGTGACCTGATGTCGGACTTCAACTTCTACTGTCACACCGATCGCTGCCTGAACGGTTGCAGTCCCAACGCGAAAAATTCCTGTCCAAGTGGATTTCAGTGCATTGACCTAAGTGGCATTGGAGACTTCTACTGCCTTGCGGATTGTGAATATCTGAAGGAAAACGGTCACCTCTAATCAACTCTTCTTGCCCCAACCCCAAAGAGGGGTAGGAAGAGAAAGAGGACCGTATGACCCCCGAGGATCAAGCCCGGCTCCACAAGGCCACGGCATTCGTACTACATCACCACGCCTCGCAGAAGCGAAAAGGCTCGTCTGTACCCTACGTTAGTCACTTACTCCAAGTCAGTGGCTCTGTGCTCGAGTACGGCGGGAACATCGACCAAGCGATTGCTGCCCTCTGTCACGACACCCTTGAGGACTGTGATGACATCGAGGAGATGACCCTCATTGCGCAATTTGGGCATCCAGTAGCGGCAATAGTCGTGGATTGCACCGACACCATTGCCGGCGACACCTCTCAAAACAAATCCGACTGGCTGACACGAAAACAAGCCTATCTCGACCATTTATCGCAAGCCTCCGCGCAGTCTGTATTGGTAGCAGCCTGTGACAAACTCCATAATCTCACCAGTATCGTCGCCGATGTTCGTTCAGAAGGCATTGACTACCTGGAGCGTTTCAACGCAACACCTCCCCAACAACTCTGGTATTTCTCAGAGTTCCTAAAGAGAACACACGACCGGCTACCGAACCGATTAACGCTGGCGTTTAAAGAACAACTCCGCTGTTTCGAAACTCAACTCCAGGCAGCAGACCTGCTTTCTCAAAAGACCACCCAATGACTCCCATTCAACGACAACAGGCACTCGAAACGGCCTTAAAAGAACGCATTCTCTTCCTCGATGGTGCCATGGGCACAATGATTCAGCGGTTGAAGTTTACGGAGGCCGACTACCGAGGAGAAGCCTTTAAAGCGCACCCTTCGCCTTTGAAAGGATGCAACGATCTGCTGGTCCTGACCCAACCCCACCACGTCTACGACATTCACAAAGCCTTTCTTGCAGCCGGTGCGGACATTTTGGAGACCAATACCTTCAACGCCACATCGATTGCAATGGCGGACTACGAACTGGAAGATCAAGTCTACGCGATCAACAAAGCTGCCGCCGCTATCGCAAGGGCCTGCGGTGACGAGGAAGAACAAACCAACCAGCGGCCTGTTTGGGTCGCAGGTGTCTTAGGGCCTACAAACCGGACCGCATCCATCTCACCCGACGTGGAAGACCCGGGGGCAAGGAATACGAATTTCTACAGTCTACAAAAAGCCTACGAAGAAGCCTGCCACGGCCTCTTGGATGGCGGTTCGGACATTCTGCTTGTCGAGACTATTTTCGATACCCTCAACGCCAAGGCTGCACTTTTTGCCATTGAGGAAGTGTTCGAACAGCGTGGTGAACGTCGTCCCATCTTCATTTCAGCAACCATCACCGATGCCAGCGGTCGCACCTTGTCAGGTCAAACCACCGAGGCCTTCTACAATGCCATTGCGCATGCCAATCCTATCTTAGTGGGCTTGAATTGTGCCTTAGGGGCCAAGGAACTACGCCCATACATCGACGCACTTTCTCGTATCGCAAGCTGCGCTATCAGTGCTCACCCCAATGCCGGTCTACCAAATGCGATGGGCGGGTATGACGAAACACCCGAGGAAATGGCAGAGGAGCTTCGAGAATGGGCGGATTCTGGCCTATTGAATCTTGTCGGCGGATGCTGCGGCACCACACCTGACCATATCCGAGCAATGCGAGACTCTCTCCACGATGCGCCGGTCCGGGTCCCACCACAAATACCGCCTCTGCTACGCCTTTCAGGTTTAGAAGCGGTGACTATCGGCCGCGAGGACGATGTTTTCGTGAATATCGGCGAGCGAACCAATGTCACCGGATCAGCACGATTTCGTCGTCTCGTCGAAGAAGGTCAACTTCAAACCGCACTCAATATTGCCCGACAGCAAGTGGAACGTGGCGCCCAACTTGTGGACGTCAACATGGACGAGGGCATGCTCGACTCCGAAGCCTGCATGCGTGATTTCCTGAATCTCATCGCGAGCGAACCCGACATCGCCCGAGTACCGATTGTGCTCGACAGCTCCAAATGGAGCGTCATCGAAAGCGGCCTGCAGTGTCTTCAAGGAAAGGGCATTGTAAACTCCATTTCACTCAAAGAAGGTGAAGACGTCTTCTTAGAACAAGCCCGTTTGGTACGAAAATATGGTGCCGCTGTAATCGTGATGGCCTTCGACGAAAAAGGCCAAGCAGAGAGCACCGAGCGCAAAGTAGAGATCTGTTCTAGAGCTTACGAATTGCTTACTGAAACAGTCGGTTTCCCGCCAGAAGACATCATCTTCGATCCCAACATCTTCGCCATCGGCACCGGTATCGAGGAGCACAACGACTACGCGATTACATTTTTCGAGGCCACAAAGGAACTTAAAAGGCGTTTTCCTCTCGCAAAAGTAAGCGGTGGCTTGAGCAATGTTTCCTTTGCCTTCCGAGGAAACAATGGCCTTCGAGAAGCAATTCACGCTGTTTTTTTGTATCACGCGATTCGCGCCGGAATGGACATGGGAATCGTCAATGCGGGACAACTCGTTGTCTACGAACAGATACCCAAAGACCTCCGCGAACGGGTCACCGACCTCGTGCTCAACCGGCGCCCTGATGCAACTGAACGCTTGCTTGAAGTCGCTGCAGATGTGGAAGCCACAAAACAGGATGAAAGCCAGCGTCTTGCATGGCGGGAACTCAACTACAAAGAGCGCATCGCTTATGCACTCGTCAACGGAATCGATCGTTTCATCGTCGAAGATACCGAAATCGCACGACAGGAATTATCCAGTCCAATTAAGGTCATCGAAGGACCACTCATGGATGGCATGGATGAGGTGGGTGAGCTTTTCGGTGCCGGTAAAATGTTTTTACCCCAGGTCGTCAAGAGTGCTCGGGTCATGAAGAAAGCCGTCGCGTATCTCGAACCATTCTTGGAGGAAAGTGTCGCAGAAAATGTGGATCAGAAATGCATTGTACTTGCGACAGTGAAAGGCGACGTACACGACATCGGAAAGAACATTGTTGGGGTGGTCCTACAGTGCAATGGCTACCGTGTCGTCGACTTGGGCGTCATGGTGCCCTCACAAGAAATCCTAAACGCCGCGAAGCAAGAAAAAGCAGACATAATTGGCTTATCCGGCCTCATCACACCTTCTTTAGATGAGATGGTCTATGTCGCTTCCGAGCTAAAGCGACAAGAATTTGAACTACCTCTTTTGATCGGAGGGGCGACAACCTCCAAGATCCACACCGCTGTACGAATAGACCCTGCATACCCGAACGCCGTCATCCACGTGCAGGATGCATCCAAAGCAGTAGGTGTCGTCTCGAATCTTTTTCGAGCAGATACAAACGCCGACTACATCGCAGAAATAAAAACAGCCTATGCGGCATCGCGCGCACGTCATGCTTCAGGAAAAACCCGGCCCCGAGTACCCCTTGCAGACGCCCAACAAAATCAGTTGCGTATTGATTTCAGTGAAACACCTCCCTATCCACCGAACAATCCCGGCATTCATGTCTTCAAAGACATTTCAATCAAAACCATCCGCGAATTCATCGACTGGTCGCCATTCTTCTCCACATGGGAAATCCCGGGTCAGTTCCCCCGAGTCCTCGAGGATCCGAAGGTCGGCGAAGCAGCACGCTCGCTCTTTAAAGATGCCGAACAAATGCTGGAGACCATCGAAAAAGAGCGCTGGATCAAACCCTCCGCAATCTGCGGGATTTTTCCCGTGGAAAAAGCAGGGGACGACGTCATTGTGTGTGGAGAAAGTGGCCCTCGCGGAACAGTTTCTCGACCATGCTGTGCTCCTGCGCGTGATGGAGAAACCGGTCCTCGCGGGCATTTTCATTTCCTACGCCAACAAGCACCTCGTTCCGGCGGGCGACCAAATCTCGCACTATCCGACTTCTTAGCCCCACAAGATGACCACATCGGATGTTTTGTGGTCCAGACCGGACTCGGAGTACAGAAAAGAGTCGACGCCTATAAGCAGGCCCATGATGATTACCGCGCAATTCTGCTCGAGTCACTCGCTGACCGTTTGGCAGAGGCTTGCGCAGAGTGGCTCCACCATCATGTACGAACAACGCTCTGGGGATACGCAAAAGAGGAAGCCTTTTCTCCAAAGGAGCTTCATCGGGAGAAGTACACGGGAATTCGGCCCGCACCAGGCTATCCAGCCTGCCCCGACCACACAGAAAAAGAGGAGATTTTTCGCCTTTTGGAAGCACGAGAGAAACTGGGTGTAAATCTCACCGACTCCATGGCAGTCCAACCCGCATCGGCGGTTTCCGGCTGGTTCTTCTCTCACCCGGAAGCCCAATATTTTGGCGTCGGGAAAATCGGTGAGGATCAACTCGAGGATTATGCAAAACGCAAAGGATGGGATCTCGAGACGGCACGTCGTTGGCTCCAACCCAATTTGACCACATGAACCGTTTAGACCCAGCAATCACCGAAAGACTTGAGGCTCCCTTTGAAGGATGCTCGGTCTTTGACCGCCAGAGCGTCGGAACACGCAGGGCCGTTTATGTATCTGGTGATCCGGATCCTGATCGGGTCCAGGTTCGCTATTGGGTACGTGAACAGGACCAACAACTCGTTGGAAGGGCTTACTTCGGTGCCAAAACCGAAGGTCCGCCACAACACGTTCACGGTGGCAGCATGGCTGCACTGCTGGATGAAGCCATGGGCATCGCCGCTTGGATCAAAGGGCACCCCGTATTGGCGGCGGAAATCACCGTCCGGTTTCGCAAGTCACTCCCCCTCCATACCGTGACTGAATTCCGCGCTTGGGTAGATGAGGTTCGAGGCCGAAAGGTAATCACCAAAGGCGTACTGTCCGGCGAAAACGGCGAGATCTATAGTGAGTCCACCGGACTGTTCTTGGTCATGACCAAAGATCGCCTGGATCATATGCGAACCCTCTTCTTCGAAGAAGACGGTTCACCACAATAAAAAAGGCCGCGCCATAGATAGGACGCGGCCTTTACGAACCTGTCTGTGAGTTGGTCCTATTCCGATTGAATATCCGTCAGAAATGTCGCCATCTCTGTTTGAACATCCTCTGGAAGTGTCCCGCCGACCATACCGCCGTTCGGGAAAGTCACCACAGAGAGTTTGAGGCCCCTTGCCTCTGCATTCTCCTGGAGTGCTTCAATTTGAGTTTCAGTAGCGGCTGCGCATCGTTCCACCATGACATGGATGCCATTGTTCAGCGCCGCATTCGCCACGTCATAACGAGCAGGATCGGTGATCGAGATCGCTACCGCCTTGACCTTCGGATTCGAAATCAAGTCACGATAATCGCCATAACAGCCGATCTTGGGATCCAGAGCGCGGAAAGGCCGCATTTTATCTGGATTCACGTCGCAGACTGCCACCACACGGGTGTTGTCTCGGTTGTTGAAGTCGCGGGCCAGCTTTGGACCCCAATAGCCAGCACCAATCACGCCGACACCCGTTGCGTATTCGGTATTAAGTTCTGGACCCTCGGTATCGGTCGCAAAAGCCAGGTTGGTCTGATTGGCCATTGGAACCTCCTCTCAAAATGGATGGAAAAATAGTCTCCTCTATCTCATCGTCCCTTTTGGAAAGGGTTTTAGCGATTTTCCATTTACCCTTGGTCTAACTGGCCAAGAGTTCGAGATACTCCAACTCAGTCAACACACGAATACCAAGACCCTCGGCTTTTTTTAGCTTGCTGCCGGCTTTTTCTCCGACAACCAAGAGATCTGTTTTTTTGCTCACAGCCGACTGGACTTCCGCGCCCATCGCTCGAGCCTGTGTCTTCATCTCTTCTCGGCTTCCCTGCTGCATGCTGCCCGTGAAGACAATCTTTAGACCGGATACCGGACTAACAACCTCCACACGCTCCGATGCTAGTGGAGTCAACTCAATCCGAAATCCCAGCTCCAAAAGCGCCTTGAGTTCGGCCCAGCGTATCTGGAGTGATTCCGTGATGCGTTGAGACGTCACCGGTCCAAACCCCTTGATCGCTAGAAGCTCCTCTTCCAAGAGATCACCGAGAGAAACCAGGCTTCGATGCGACAACAGTCGTCGTGATTCTCCGATCCCCAAATCGGGAATACCAAATGCAGCGAGTAGTCGTGCATCCTCTACTGGATTGAGCAAACTATCAGCAAGCGCTTTGGTCAAAACCTTGGTCTGCCCGGGACCGAAGTCCATCGCAAGAAAATCCTCAGGCTGTAGAGCGTAGATCTCGGCGAGAGTGACATGGCCTGCCTGAACAATCCGTTCAAGCGTCTTGATGCCCATACCATCAGAGTTGCCAAGCATAGAGAACCAGTGGCGGATGCGATGAACTACCTGACCAGGGCAAGCAGAGGAATTGGTACATCGTAAGAAATCCTCCCTCCACTGCAATGGACTACCGCATTCTGGGCAGTGTTCTGGAAGAACACACTCCGTTGCTTCTCTGTGAACCCCCACCAACTTCGGAATGACTTCACCGCTGCGAATGATCTCGATCACCGCACCTGGACCCAGATTCCGGTCCCGAACCATTCCCGCATGATGCGCCGTAATCCGAGAAATATTGGCTCCAGACAGCTTGACCGGCTCGATCATCAAGACAGGAGTAATGTTGCCTGTACGGCCTGTCTGCCAAATCACCTCCTCAACCGTGGCGGTCGCTGATTCGCCGCGCTCTTTGATTGCAATCTGCCAACGATAGTGATGATTGGTCGCACCGAGGTGATTCCGAAGCGGTTGTTCAACCACCTCTGCGACCATGCCATCGAGCGCGTAGTCAACCTGAGATTTCAAGCTGTCGGTAATCTCTTGAACGCCACCGAGAAGTTCATCCGGACTTCCTGTCCAGGAAGCAAGACCCACATAGGGCACAAAATGTACTACCCCAGCGTCCAGCGCCGCTTGGGCGTCTTTATTCACCACATCGGCCGACACAATTCCCACACACATGTTGCGCGGATGCTCAAAGCGCTCCGAGAGGTGCTCCTCGAAGAATGATTTGAGAATCACGATTTCTCCAACACCCAAACCACGCCCACCGATGGGGACGACGCCTCGCTCCCACGCAAAACCTATGTTCGCTCCCACGCGGCCATCGCCTCGTGTCGAGAATACGCCCTGCTCATCACGACCCGCCAACCCATCTAATTTTGGGGTTACCCGAACCGTAAACGAATCCATCCCCAACTCATTGGCTGCCTTCGTCATGCGAAGTACCCAAGCCTGGATCTCAACTGTACTGTAGGCCTTCTGCGTTGACAGCATAGGAGTAGGATGTCGGACCGGAGCTCTATCCTCCAAACTCTCAGGTTCAACGGTGTTCAGAAAAGCATGCTCCGGCTGAACGCTTCTCAAGCGCTCCACAAGCGTATCGTACTCATGATCCGAGATCAGTGGCTCGCCGGCCCGATAGGCGCGATTGTAGCGCTGAAGACTACTCACCAATCCCTGCACTTCTTCTTTGTGACTCCGCTCACCTGAAGGGGCTCCAAAGAGAGAGCCCTGCTTCTCTTTGCTCACTCTACCCCCCCCAACCGCCGACGATTTCCAACGGTCCAATTTCAAGTTGCTCGATGCGCAATTCCTCACCCAACTCCGATTGGAAGAGCACATTCGTCAAACGCACACTACCGCTACCACCATCTTCAGGACTGCTCGCTCGTGTACTCGCTTGCACACGAAGCTCTCCGGCCACCGCACGGAGCAGCTTTGGATCGGGCACAACCTCTAGGGCATCCGTACACCAGTTGATGCTGACCTTCTCTCCGATACGCAACTCCACTGTCGCCAACTCATCCTCGATACTCACAGAATGGTCCTGTGGTCCTTCATCAATTGCAGCCTGGAGAAGCCCATACCAAACCACTGTCAAAGCGACAGTGTCTTCCGGATTAACAGCGCCAAAGAATGTGTCTGAACAAGCCTGAGTCTCGGTCAAGGAACTCTCGAAACCATCCGGCAAGATTGGTTGAACCACATCACCGGAATCTGTGTTCCCAGTATCCGTGCCTGAATTTCCTCCTGAGTCAACAGGGTGTTCATCCGACTTGCCCGAGCAGCAAACCAAGAACAGCATGATGCATAAAATACGCATGATTCAACTCGCGTGCTGGGTGTTTGAACTACGCGGCAGCAGTTGCCCTTCTGGAATCGGGCGATGTCGAATCACCCATTCATACCGTGAGGACTGAACCATCGTCGCACATTCATAAAAAATCATGGATTGCTCCTGACGAGTCATCACAGGTAGATCCATATTCGCATTTTGATACCGAATCGGTTTCCCAAGCGCCATTCGAGCGTCAATAAATTCCAAGTGATCTGAGACGCGCTTTTTTGCCCAGACTGAGGCGCGATCTGCACCAAATCTCAACAGTGCTTCCACATTGTCCAAAAGGCTCTCTGCCAATTCGAAACCAACGCTGTTTCGACCCGAGGCCGCCGCAGCCGCCATGGTGGTTCCCGTACCCAAGAACGGATCCAAAACCGTATCTCCGTATACAGAAAACATCTGAACGATTCGCCACGGAATACGGATAGGAAAAGCTGCAGATCGAGACCGCGCCTCGCCCGCTGGAAGGTCTTGCCCTGCACCCGCGACATCTTGCCAAACATCGGAAAACCAACGATTTCGCTCTTCCCAGAAAAAAGCACTCTCCCGCCGGTTGCGCTTCTCAGCGTCCGTTGAGAATACTCGTTTGGACCCTTTTCTAAACACGAGAATATATTCGTGTTCATAGGTGACATATGCTCCCGCTGGAAGCATTCCAGAACCCATAAACTTATTGGGTGAGTTGGTAGGTTTCCGCCAAAGGATGTCGGGTAGCGGAGAAAAACCGGCCTTAAGCATGCCCTGAATGACACGAGCGTGATTGGGGAAAAGTTGAAAGTCCCCCGCAATCGTCCGGGTGGCATCCCCCATGTTCACCACCGCGAAACAACCTGGCTCCAACACACGAAAAGCCTCTTCATAGGTCCGATCAAGCTGCTTGTGCATGGCCTCCCAAGCCAACCAAGCTTCATCCGCCTCCAAATGAACTGCGACTTGTCCATCGAGATCTGCAAACAATGCGTCCCACATCTGAATCATGGGGTAGGGCGGCGAGGTACAAATTAGCTGTACGGAAGCATCATCCAATACGCTGAGATCCCGAGCGTCACCCGGTACAAGTCGGTGGTAGGTTTTCACCCCTTCCTTCTATTCCGTTTGGCGACGCCGGCTAGTCCAAAAGAAGACAATCGACAAAAGGGCCAACCCATTCCATCCGAAGACAGGTGAAGCGGTAGCACAGGTCCAACCGAAGCTCTCCTGGCACGGCTCCTCGCCGGTATCCGGAGAATTACTATCTCCCGTATCCGGCTTTGATGTGTCCCCTGTATCCGGGTTTCCTGTGTCAGATGTATCCCCGGTATCTGGACTTCCCGTGTCACCGGTATCTCCGGTATCCGGTTTTTCCGAGGCACAACCAGAAAGCAAATACAGATGCTCGCCGTCACTGGCCGACGCCAAGACATCTCCGCATCCATCGGCATCGACATCGCCTGCAAACGCTAGATTCAGCCCCAAGTCCACTCCATCGACCTGATGCACAATATGACTAGGGTCCGCACCTAGGGCGCTACCCAATGCACCGGATACCTGCCACACACTTCCGCTTGAAGACATCCAGTTCTGGACCACCTCGTCACTGGACTGAACAAAAGCGCCCTGGTCATTCTGCGTAGACACCGTGGCTAGCTGAGCCCCAGATCCCAAGGCCAACACAGACTTCACCCCCGCAGCCGACCAAAGGATGGCTGGATGTTCACTTGCGCTACCTTCAAAAAGCTCAATCAAATGTTTGGGGCGAGCAGACAAAGACCCGGTCAACGCATCGCTCTCTTCTACGAATTCCGTCGATTCACAATTGGAGATTGGAAGCACATACAACTCCCCATCCCCATTGCAGTTCCCTGTACTTGACGCACAGGAAGCCACCGCAAGCAGCGGTCCTTGCTCTGTGCTTAGCGAACCCAACGCCACCCCAAACACACCTTGTTTCCGAGAAGGCGACCATTGCGCAAGCGCTACCGGATCTCCGGACGATGCGATCGCGACCACCTTGCCCCCATTGCGAGCATTAGGAGCGCTGACCAACAATTCTGGACCAGAGTTCGTATTACAGTCCACTGCCTGGACATCCGTTCCAAAAGCGCTGTCTTGCTCATCCCCGAGCACAGAAAATGTCTGCAGGGACTCCAGCGTAGTCGGTGCTGTAGTCACACCCGAGAAATCCAAGACCCACACTGCACCGACTTCATGTCCAGCGCTCGAATGCTCCGGCATACCCAAAAGTACTTCTTCTTCCGCGTCCGCATCCCACTGAGCCACCCGCAATTTCAAGGCGGAAATGGGGATCTCCGGCGTCAAAGTCCACGTCTCTCCGGACCCACTGAGAAGCACAGCCAAGCCGAACGCATCTCCCTCCCTGTAGCTGGCAATCACATCAAGCCCGGCAGCACCGTCAAACTCACCCGCAATCAGTGCTTCTGCACCCAACTCGCTGAGCTCCGGAGACCAGTACTCCGTGGGTTCAGCAGCATCGGCTAGACCAAGAAAAAACAGACTAAAGACCAAAACTCACCCCCAGTCCAAGCTCTCCAGACACAGCACCGTCATAGGCCAAGCGGAGTTGGCTCTCTATGGCAACATCATGTGGCAAAGGAATACGCACACGCATCATTCCGCTTGCTCCTATCTTTGCGCCAAACTGCGTCTCACCGACACAGTCTGTCATTTCACCAAGGAGCAAATCCGTACTCAAAGCAAGCCCTATCGGACCAACAGCAGCCTCTACTCCAGCAGATTCCTTGAGATGAAAACGCTCTAAGTCCGATGCAAAACCAGTTTCAAAAAGCGCTCTAATACCCGGAGCAAGACGGACACGTCCTTGAATGCGCAGCCCCGTATCCCATGCAAGCGCTCCCCCTTCAATCCTCTGGGTATTCAAAATGGCCACGCTCGAACTCGGTAGACCCACATGACGGCGCACAGATTTAAAGTCTTTCAATAGAGTCGATGCCATCATCGATGGAGCAACCGGCACACTTCCCGCGGACACCTCTGTCCGCTCGCCGGCACGAACGAGCACTGACTCAGACGCGGATGCTACGCGCACACGCCCCTCGCCCACACGCACTTCCACAGCCTCCGAATTGGCTGTATCCCCCACCACAAACTGGGTGCCTTCCACAGCGGCTTCCACACTTCGATACTGGACTCGAAACGCACCCTCCACCGAGTAAAAGACTTCTCCGATTTTCTGGAGAGTGCCCCGTTCTGTGAGTACCAACTCAGAGTTCGGCCGAACTACCATTTGACCTTTTTTACTGAGACGAATTCGAACGCGCGCTTGGGTAGTTTTTATCTGATCGCCTTTTTCAAGGTCCTGACCCACTGACAGCACTTGTTCCTTTTCGCCCTCGACAAGAATTGCAGAGCCCGACTGATCCACACGGCGCCACTTCCCCGATTCATCAGGAGCCCAGATGGCATCCACTTCTGCCCAAGGTGCTGCGATGGCACTCCCCGACAAAAGACTGATTACGACAAATTTTAAGAGCATCAATTTTCCCTCAGAAGACATCAAGGGTGAACCTCGCCGAAAGTTGCAGACTTTTTTTTCTTTGATGACTCGTGCAACTTAGTGACAGGCTACCCCTTGATACAGGATGAAAGCCTACCGCCAAAGGAGGGGTCATGGAAGATCTTGCGGGACTCATCGCTGGATTCGTCGACAACGAACAGTACGCTGCTGAACTCCGTGAGATCTTCATCCAACACGTGAGAAGGGCAACGGCTCGGTATCCTGACGCCTATTTCGAGCTCAGTCAGAAGAATGATGAGTCCATTGAAGGTCTTGCTGATCGAAGCTTTGTCGTGTGTGCTCGCGTGGAGAAAGGACGCTTTCCTTTTTGCGCACGCACCCCGTTCACCACCTTTGTGGAAGAACGTTTTGACGACCCACCGATTCGCTATCACAGCTTTTATGCCAAGCTCTCCATCACACGAGAACTCCTGCGCGATGACTACGCCTTCAATCTGAGGCGGGACCCCGTTCTGCGCTGGCGTGACGAGCTCCATCGAAACATTGGTCGCTGGCTCCGAGAAAACGCAGAGAATGCCGACACACAAAGCGGGGGCCATTCGCGCTGGACTGTTCCTCAATCCGGTCCGCGGCTTATCCGCTCCGACTCTGCTGTCATCGAGAAACTAAAAGCACTCCACGACAAGTCCTTGGAGAATCTCATCCGAACTGCACTACAACTCGCAGGGCAACCCTTAGCGCATTCGCGCTTGAGCAATTGGATTGCGGAAGTGCTGCAAGCACCCAGTCAGGAGGTCGACATGGAAACAAGCCAACTACCTCCGGTCAATCGCGAAATCCGCGAAGCGGTGGTGGATGCCTGGAACGAGCTCAGTAGAGATGAGCGTAGTCTCATTGCCGCGCTCGCCCGTGGCGACGATTACGACACACTTATCGCGAATGTTCCCGGATTCCGGGATCGAAGTTCTGTCAGCCGTGCGGTTAAAAAGTGTGGCGGACAATTTGTGGAAGCCATCCATACCGCCATGGGAATTGAGTTCCAAGACGCAAACTCAACACCCAAAGAAGTCATCGAGCGAGTGGTGGAAGTCCTATTGCCAATGTTGCCCGAGTTGGGACAAAGAGAGGTCTCATGAGTCAATCCCTTTATGAAAAACTCCTGTCGCCCGAACAAGCGGCCACGGAATCAAAAGAAGCCTTGTGGCTGTCCCGTCTCGGAGAAGAAATTCGCGACTACCGAACGTGGTCAGCAGATTCACTCGCTCAGTCGGAGTTTGAGGATGGTCTCTATTGTGATGATGACGAAGCTTGGAATTGGGCAAACCAGGAACCGGCGGAGTTAGCAGCTGACGACAAAGCCCGGCTCAAATTCCCCACCCATTACCACGGGGGCCCCTGGCGTATCGTACTCAAGCGCCTTGAAGACGGTACCCCGGCGATTCGAATTGACCTCGGCTTAGAGAATGCCGAGATTCAAATCGATGGGGTCTGGATCTCTGTCAAAAAAGGAGAAGAGCAGCCGCTAAAAGACCTCGAAGAGCCGCCTTTGCAATTGCGGATTCGTATACTTGGCGAGGGGAGTTGGCTGATTTGGCCGCGCTAAACCCTGCGAGAAAGCTCCACACCGATCACACTTGCAAGAACAACAGGACTGAACGCAAAAACCAAGCCTGCTTTTAGAGCGACCAACAAGGCTCCGATACAGCCCAAACCTAAGCCGTAAGCCCAGTATCTACGCCGGGCACCTAAGCGACGCGCACCCAGGGTCGTCGTCAAGCCAAGCACAAAGACCAAGAGAAGCTCTGTGAGCGGCGAAGCGCGACGCAATCCACGCTGACGAGCCAAAGTTTCCACTGCAGCTGCATGAATTTCGACTCCGTAGCGATTGCCACTCGGGGTACGAAGTACATCTGCATACCCATCAACAACACCGACCAAAACCGCTTTGTCTTTGGCCGAAACAAAGCCTTCTGGTGCGTCCCAGTCCAAGCGCTTGGGTCGCGCCACTGGCGGGAGCATCATCTGCTCGCGATGCAGGCGATTACGCGTCACCTTGACCTGCAGGGTATCGCCGTGCAGTTGGGGGCGAGCAGCGCCCAAGTGCGCCGCCAACAGTTCCACGGATAGGGCCCACTCTGCGCGAGCTACTGCACGCCTCTGTACATGGAGACCTCGAACGGTTCCAAAAAGCATCTCCTGGTTCAGGAGAACATGTGCGGACTGGCCAACATCCACCAACTCAGTGGCAAGCGGTAGAAAGTGTTCGTCCTCGAAGCGTCGTGGCAAAATAACTTTCACACCAGCGCTATCTGCACGCCGTATCGATTCCGAGAACTCAGTATCTGCCGCATGAACGTCCAAAAACAACACATCAAACCCGATGGTTGTGACGCCCGCGGCGACGAGGGCATCAATCTTGTCGGGGTAATCCCACCTGCGCTCTTCAATCTCCTTGGTTGGAACATTGAGCACCATCACATTGTCCGCAGGCAACTCCCCCAAAACCTGACGCATCAGCGGTCCCTGCACATAAATCTCAAAACCATCAAGCAGGGCTGTCCACGAGAGAACCAAGGGCAAAATTAACCACGCCCACTTCAGGGAAGGGCGAACCCGACGCTCTGGTAATACAGCGGGCCAAATCTCCTGACAGACCGCTTCAAAATGCGCATACCCGTGGGCGGAAAGACCCTCAGGTATACGAAGACCGGCCTTGTCATTAATCGAAAGACCCACCTGCTGAATTCCACTCTTAGCTGCAGCTCGCAACTTTGCGGGAACACCTGCTACCTCTACGATTTGCCCATCGAGGTCCACACCCCCGGTAAAGGCCCATCCGTCAGGGATAGCGCGCTGTCCTAACGCCGCTCGAATCGCCATTGCCATGGCCAACCCAAGAGAACTCCCTCGGACCCGACTGGCAGACGCCAACGCGGGACCACGTACCTGCCAACGCACGCCCCAACGCTCTAAATCCGCGCCAAGTGCTACAGCAGCCGCTATCTGCGCCGCAAGTTGTGCGTCACGACCCAAATCATGCGGGCACCACACCCCACTGCTGCCGGGCGCGAGATCCACAACAATCTCCAAGACAGACCCTCGCCCATCCGGCGACACCACCAGCGCTGTTGCCAATCCTTGGCGACTCTGTAAACCTGCCGCAATTTTTTCCAACTCAGAAATCAAATCCGGCTGAGTGGCCAAAGCGAGACAACTTGCCGCCACAAGTGGGTCCTTGGGCAATTCATGTTTAAGGTGCAGCTGCAGGGCACCTATACTTGAATCCACACGATCTTGATCGCCACTCGCCTTGGCTGCATTGGCGTCTCGGATCAGTTCAGGAAAATCCGGCATTTCTGATGTCTACCATGCTCCTGATGCCCGTTGGGGAAGTTCTCACAATCTCAGAAGCCGACCAACGCACCTCAACCCTTTACATTATTTGCGAGAGAACCGGCCTACAACGGCTATTTTTTGAAGAACACTTGCCCGAACTCGTCTCGCTTTCTACGATGAATCAATCCATCCAACCAAGGCTCAACCTTCATGCAAAAAGGCTCATTGTCCGAGCAACCTGTCTACGAGCTTTTGTGTAGCTTTGCTGTGCAACGGGCAAGTGGACGCTTGGAGGTTACCGATGGACGACGAAAACGAGTGTTCTACCTAGAAGGAGGAAAGCTCTCTGCAGCTGAATCCAACATCAAAAGCGAGTCCACTGCCCACCTTGAAGGCGCCTTTCCTAAAGCCAGTGAAAAACAACTCCTCGAGCTACAAGGCAACCTACGCGTCATCAATGCCATCACGCTTCGCGATGGCGAATGGTCATTTACACCCAATGAGGCCCCCAAAAAGCGTCATCCAATCCAACTGATTGCTGCATGTTGGCAGGGTATTCAGCGGAAAATGTCCATCGAGGCCATCCAAGATCGATTGACTGGATTAGGGGGACGCTTCCCAGCACTCGACTGGTCCAACAACATTACCCTTCGCGACCTACCGCTCGAACAAGAGATGAAGCAGTTCTTGGGGGAATTGGACGGCCAGAGAAGCTTGGAAGATGTCATGGACTTCGCACCCGGCGAAGAAGGCATGGCCCACCGCGCCTTGTATCTTTGCGTCATTACCGGAGCAGTCAAACTCGACGAAGGTGTTCGTGGTGTCGAGATTCGGGTGACACGGCGCGAAGAAGCACAAGTCTCTCAAGACATCGTCAGCCAGGCCATTTCAACCCCAGAATCAGCCCCACACACACCAACACCAACACCAGCCCCTCAAGCCCAGAAAGAACCAGAAGGTGGGGAGAAAAACGAAAACATGCTGGGCATCGCCAATCTCATCGCAGATGAAATCGGAACCGACGTGGCGGCCCCAAAAATCGAAGGAACCGACATCACGCTTTCCTCCGATCCCGCAACACGGATACTCCAAGAAGTACTCGCCCAAATGGCCCAAGCGGAGAACTTCTTTCAGATCATTGGTGTGGACTGGGACGCTTCCACGGAAGAATACAGAAACGCCTATTTTGCCCTTGCGCGCCAATACCACCCGGATTCTTCCGCTGGGCTTCCAGAAGAACAAGCCGACTTAGTCCACCAAATCTTCACCCATATCTCTGAAGCCTGGGAAACCCTTGGAGACGAAGACGCAAAAAAGGCCTACATCGACAAAATCATTCATGGAAAGCTCGATGAAAACGAGCTCGCCACGGAGAAGGTCAAACAGATTCTGCGGGCTGAAGATGATTTCCGCGCAGCCGTCCATCATCTCAGCGCAGGCCGGATCGTACAGGCCCATGAGTTGCTCACAGAATGCGTTCAAACCGTGCCCGACGAGCCCGAATTCCGTGCCTATCTCGGCTACACCACCTTCAAACTCAACAAAGGCCGCAATGAAGACGAAGCGGCTCGCGGAGAAGAGTCTCTACGACTGGCCATTGAAAACGTCACCAAAGCACCTGGCGCTTGGGTGCTGATGGGCAAGGTCTACAATGAGAATGGTCACCCCGATTTAGCGCGTCGCTGCTTTGTCAAAGCACTTAAAATCCAACCCACCAATCCCGAAGCAACCCTTGAGATGAAACGCCTCAAAGAAAGCAAAAGCAAAGACGAGAAATCCGGTGGGTTTCTCAAAGGTCTCTTCAAGAAGAAGAAATAGACCTGCTATTTTTGAACGCCTTGAGTGGTCAGAGTGTCGGTCGCCATATCTGAAGAAAGCGTCTGCACCCCCGTACGAAAGACCGAGGTGAAGGACCACATTGTAGCGATAATCGCCAATGACACCACGCTCATTGTAAGCATGTACTCGACTGTACTTTGACCCTTACGCACGTCCACTCCTTTCGGTGCTTGAAATGGAGTATAGCCGAGATCCCCGCGGGCACGCTATAAGCGCTTCAACGACCCTCTTTTCATCGAGTCCGAGTCATGTCAGAACGAGTCCAAATCTCCAACATCGCCGCCTATGTCGACCAAGAAGTCCGTATTTCAGGCTGGCTATATAATTCTCGTGGCAGCGGGAAAATCGCCTTTCTCCAGCTTCGCGACGGAACAGGCATCATTCAATGTGTGATGGCCAAAGCCGAGCATGATGAAAACCTTTTTCAACGCGCAAGAAAGTTAGGCCAAGAGTCGAGCATTACCATCACGGGTGTGGTCAAGTCTGATGAGCGCTCCAAGCTGGGCTACGAGCTCATTGTGACTGACTTGGAGATTCATCAAGACGCGGAGGGCTACCCGATCACGCCGAAAGCACACGGTCCCGCTTTTCTATTCGAAAATCGTCATCTCTGGCTTCGCTCCAAGAGACCTCACGCCGTCCTGAGAATCCGGCATTTGTGTGTACAGGCCATCCGAAACTACTTCGATTCCCGCGGCTACTTGCTCATGGATTCCCCCATCTTCACGCCCGCCGCATGTGAGGGGACCTCCACACTCTTTGAAACCGAATACTTCGGCCGCTCAGCCTACCTGACCCAATCGGGCCAACTCTACCAAGAAGCCGGAGCGATGGCTTTCGGTAAGACCTATTGCTTTGGCCCCACCTTTCGGGCAGAAAAAAGCGCTACACGTCGCCACCTCACCGAGTTCTGGATGGTGGAGCCCGAGGTTGCCTACGCAGACCTCGACGATGTGATGGATTTGGCCGAAGATTTCTTGGTAGAAGTTGTGGGCTACGTCCTCGAACATGGACGCGAACACCTCGAACTCCTTGGTCGGGACATCGCCGCCCTCGAGCGCGTCCAGAAGCCATTCGAGAGAATCTCGTACGACAAGGCTTGTGAAATTATCAAATCACTTGGCGTCGAGATGGAAGACGAGGACGACTTTGGCTCACCCCAAGAAACCGCGTTGGCTGAACAATACGATCGCCCGATCATGGTGCACCGCTTCCCCACAGCCATCAAAGCCTTCTACATGAAAGAAGACCCCACCAATCCCTTACGGGCACTGGGTGTCGACGTGCTCGCACCAGAGGGCTACGGCGAGATTATTGGCGGAGGCCAGCGCGAAGATGACTTGGATGTGCTGCTCCGAAAAATCGATGAGCACGAACTCCCACGAGAGGCGTTCGACTGGTTCTTAGACCTTCGGAAATACGGCACGTGTCCCCACGGCGGGTTCGGTTTGGGATTGGAGCGTCTTGTCGCCTGGATCTCAGGGGTAAAACATGTCCGCGAAACTATTCCCTTCGCCCGCACGATGGCGCAGCTCAAACCATGACATCTGAGGAAATCGCCGAACTTGTGGGGGGGAGCCATTTTGGCGACCCTGTAGAAGTATTTGCGGTCAACAGTCTCGACCAAGCAGGACCCGAAGAGCTGGCCTATGCCGAGAAAGAAATCCGAGGGAATGCCGGACTGCTTCTGTGTGAAAGGCCGGTCGATGGACGCACATGCATCGTCGTTGGCGATCCCAAAGGTGCTTTTCTGCGGGTCTTGGAACACGCCTTCTCCGAGCGACATTTTGACGGGGTACATCCAAGTGCGGTGATCGAAGGTGTCATCGCAGACGACGTGGCGATTGGTGCCAACGTCGTCATCGGTGAAGCCAGTCGCATCGAAAAGGGTGCCGTCATTTACCCGGGAGTCGTTATCGGTCGGGAATGTGTTGTAGGCCAAGACAGCGTCCTGTTCCCCAATGTTGTGCTCTATGACAAAGTCCACATCGGAAAACACTGCAGGCTTCACGCCGGTGCAGTGATTGGTGCAGACGGCTTCTCCTACCACCCCACCGATTTTGGGGCCCAAAAAGTTATCCATATCGGCAAGGTGGAGATTGGAGACCATGTCGAAATTGGAGCCAACACCTGTGTAGATCGCGCTTTTCTCAACAGCACCACAATCGGCGACCACACCAAAATCGACAATCTGGTTCAAATCGGGCACAACGCTTCCTTAGGCGAGCACAATCTCTTGGCAGGCCAAGTGGGGATTGCAGGTAGCGCTCGCACCGGTGACCACGTCACCCTCGCAGGAAAAGTCGGGGTGATTGATCACATCGAGGTGGGAGAACAAATCCAAGTCGGCGTTGGTGCACTTGTTCTCAAAAACCTGACAAAAAAAGGGCAATACATCGGCACTCCAGCGGTCGAGGCGGGAATCGGAAGGCGAGCTATGGTGCTATGGCCAAGGCTGCCCGAAATCTGGAAGCGACTCAACGCCCTATCGGATGGGAAGGACAGCAAGTAGAATCGCTCGGCCAACGAGGTGGACATGCTCCCTTTTCTGATCGCACCCCTACTTTTTAGTCCTGTCGAAGCCAAATCGAGGTGGGAGTCCACCATCGAAGAGGTGACGCCCGCCATTGTCAGCATCAAGCTGAGCTCCACACGCTCTTTTGATACCGAAGGCGCAGGAAACAGCCAAGGGACAGGCTTTGTCGTGGATGCGAAGAAAGGGCTGATTCTCACCAATCGTCATCTCGTCGAACCCGGGCCGGTCGTCGCCGAGGCCATCTTTCTCAACAATGAAGAAGTTCCACTGCGGGCGATCTATCGCGACCCAGTCCATGATTTCGGCTTCTACCAATTCGATCCAGAAGCGCTGGAATTCATGAAGCTTGAGGAGTTGGACCTCAATCCCAAGGGCGCACGTGTGGGTGTCGAGATTCGATTGATCGGAAATGACGAGGGCGAGAAGATTTCTATCTTGTCGGGCACACTCGCTCGGCTCGATCGCGCAGCCCCCAACTATGGCCGCGGCTACAACGACTTCAACACCTTCTACATTCAGGCAGCAAGCGGCACATCCGGCGGCTCATCCGGCTCACCGGTATTGAACAAAAAAGGGGATGTCATCGCCCTAAATGCCGGAGGTAGTCGTCGTGGGGCAAGCTCATTTTACCTGCCTCTACATCGAGTAGTCCGAGCCCTCGAAAAGATCCAAGACGGCGAGGAAGTATCCCGAGGCACTCTTCAATGGACACTAGACTACACGCCTTTTGACGAACTCCGACGCCTCGGTTTACGCCATGAAACAGAGGCCATCGTACGAAAGACCTGGAAAAAGGGAACAGGAATGCTTGTGGTCCGGGAAGTACTCCCGGGGGGACCTGCCGGCGATAGCATCGAAACTGGGGATATTCTCACCCACATCGACGGAAAACCCATCAGCACGTTCCTACCCTTGGAGAGCCTGCTCGATGAACGTGTCGGAGAAAAGGTCGATGTGCGGATCGAGAGAGGCGGTACAGTCCACAATTATTCCCTTGTGGTCGATGATCTTCACGCTCTGAGCCCGTCTGAATTTCTAGAAATTGGCGGGGGGATCATCCATCCACTCTCCTACCAAAAAGCACGGCACCACGCGATACCTGTGACGGGACTTTTCGTAGCAACACCTGGTTATATGCTCAAGTCGGCAGGGGTTCCCAACTCGGCGCTTATCCGAGAAGTCGACGGAAAAGAGGTGGCCTCTCTCGACGAACTTTGGGACATCCTCGAAAACACACCAGATGGGAAGATGCTGCCTATCCGCTATGCGGCCATCCATGAGTCCTGGCGCGAGCAAATGGCTGCCGTTCGGATGGATCATAAGTGGTTCGCCATGCGACGATGCAACCGCAACGATGTCTCCGGTCTGTGGGATTGTATCGACGGAAATCCACCACCAGAACGGGATGCTATCGAAGCCAGGAGTGCTCAAATTCAAGCCAAAGGACCCGGCGAAGTCTCCAAGCTGTCTCGATCCCTGGTCATGGTCGACTACGATATTCCACATCGTGCAGAAGGCGTCTACGGCACAAGTTTTCGTGGAGCAGGCGTGATCTTTGATACCGAGCGAGGACTCGTACTCGTCGACCGCGACACGGTGCCTATCGCACTCGGCGACTGTTCCATTACCTTTGCCGGCTCACTACGTGTTCCCGGAAAGGTCGAATTCATTCATCCAATCCACAACATGGCCGTGATCTCCTACGACCCCAAACACATTGGTGACACCAACGTGCTCGCTGCACCATTTGCAGACAAAGCACCCCAACCCGGTGATTCCATTTGGCAGGTCGGTCTCTCATCTCGCTTCCAGACAGTTTGGCGGGAGACACGCGTTGCCAGAGTAGAGCCACTGGTAACGGCACGTACTTCTCCTCCCCACTTTCGAGACATCAATGTAGAGGCCATCCGACTCGATGAATACACACCGTCAGTGGGCGGCATTCTTACCAATGACAAGGGACAAATCTCCGCACTCTGGGCTTCTTATCGAAGCGATAGCGGGGGAGATTCTTCTTCTTTTTTCCGGGGTCTGCCCGTTGATTTTCTAGGGCTCATCCTCAACCCAATGAAAGCAGGGAAAACACCCAACTACCGCATTCTTGGCGCCGAATTTCAAACCATGTCGCTCGCGGACGCACAAGACATGGGACTGCCGGAAGAAGATGCCAAAGCCTTTGAGAAAGCTGAGCCCGATCGACGACAAATCCTCGGTGTGAGCAGACAATTTGCAGGGACTGCCGCCGAAGTGCTGCTGGAAGGTGGAGATCTCATCTTAGAAGTCAATGGGAAGCGTGTAAATCGCTTCGCTGAACTTGAATCCATCACTCAAACCGAGACCGTGGAGGTTGTCGTGTTGCGCGATGGGGAGCGAAAAACCATCGAGCTGCCCACAGCACCCGCGGGTGGTCTAGGAATCGACCGGGTCATTCAGTGGCAGGGTGCGTTGATGCACAAGCCTCACTTTGACCTGGCCACACAACGCGAGATCGCGCCTGTGGGTGTCTATATTTCGTTCTATTCCTACGGTTCTCCTGCAAGTCGATTTGGTCTACGAGCCACCCGCCGAATCGTTGAGGTCGACTCCACAGCCACCCTGGACTTGGACAGTTTCTTAGAAGCCATCGCCAACAAAAAAACCGGGGATTCGGTGCGCATTAAAGCGGTCGGACTCGACAACCAAGTGCACGTCGACACACTCAAGATTGACCAACACTACTGGCCTACGTTCGAGTTTCGACTCGAAAACGGCGTTTGGACAAGGCACACCCACTAAACGCCTCAAAGAGACGCATCTCGCTCCTCTCCAGCAAGTAAACGCACCATATTCTCACGATGCCGTAACAACACCATACCCACGAGCATCAGTACGGGTGCCCACAAATCCACATCAATCACTACGACTGCTGTGGCCAACACCACACTGCCCACAATGGCACCCAGCGAACTCTTGCGACTCAAAAGATAGGTGACAAGCCAACTCGCTACAGCAAGACCTGTCGCGGTGGGGCTGATCACCAACATCCCTCCCGCTGTCGTCGCAACCCCTTTTCCTCCTCGAAAACCGAGCCATATTGGCCAACAATGCCCCACAACCGCGCATACAGCAGCCCAAGGGGCCCATGCCCACCCTGCGAATCCTGCGACTGTAGCCGTCGCAACGACTCCTTTTGAGGCATCCAGAAGCAATGTGACACGTCCCCAATGTGTTCCACAGGCCCGTGAGACATTCGATGCCCCAATATTGCCGCTGCCCACTTCTCGGATATCCACTCCGCGAACCCACCGAGTAATCAGCAGACCGAAAGGAATGGAGCCCAAAAAATAGGCACCGATCAGCAGACAGTTGTTGAGGACCACCTTTGCTCCAGCTACGAATTGGTTGTGTGTATCCAGTCTACACAAGCCCCAACAAGGTGACCTATGCGAATCGGACTCTTTCTTACTACCCTGTTTTTCGCCATTTCCTGTGGCGGAGGTGACACCGACAAAGATGCCGACACCGACACCAGCTCCGACACGGGGATTATCGACAGCGATGGCGACGGCGTTGCCGATGACGAAGACTGTGATCCAAACGACCGCTATACCTATCCTGGCGCAGACGACATTCCGTACGATGGAAAAGACAACGACTGCTGCTGCGAAACTCAAGGAGAAGATGCGGCCTGCTGCGGCGATTTGGTTGACTGGGACGAAGATGGCTACGATGCGGTCGCTGCTGGAGGCGATGATTGCAACGATGGAAATCCCGACATTTTTCCAGGAGCCCCAGAGGTCTGCTACGACGGCGTCGACCAAGACTGCGCTGGCGATGAGGATTCCGATGACTGTGACGGGGACGGATTTATCGGACACGCCAAGGGTGGAGACGACTGCAACGACGAAAATCCCGAAGCGTACCCTGGCGCCGAGGAGATCTGGTACAACGGCACCGATGAGGACTGCTCAGGCCATAGCGTGTCCGATTACGACCAAGATTATGACGGGCAAGATTGGACAGGCCATCCCGATGGAACAGGTACAGACTGTGACGACGTCGATCCAAACGCCTATCTCGGAGCGGATGAACAATGGGACGGCCGGGACCGCGACTGCGACACCATCGTCGACAAACTGACCGAGCGAGACGGCGATCGGGAATGGTACGCCAACACAGCAGATATTGACGGGCTTATTGGCTTTGGAGCCGGACTCTTAGGCGATATCGATGGTGACGGCGGTATGGATATTGCCGTGACCGGCATTGGCTACAGCATCCCCGATCAAGACGGAAACGAAACCGTCGGCTTTTACGGCTCAACCTATGTACTCGATTTTGGTGATGCAGATGGAAAGATGACGGAAGTCGCCCACGGCTCTGTGAAGCCATCCAGCCAGGAATATCATGGCTGGGATGCGGCCTCCGTAGGGGATCTCGACGGGGACAATTTGATGGAATTTGTCGTCGGTGTTCCCGGCTATGTTTCCGGAACCACACAAGGAAAAGTAGAGTTCTATCGGGGTAGCGACATCGCTGCCGGGGGCACACTTAGCTCCGCATTCGACATTTTCGGGAACGCCCTTGCCGGCGTGGATGTGGCGAATCTCGGTGATATTGATGGCGACGGACTCGATGATATCGGTATTGGCCCAAGGGAATACGCCGGCGCGACACTGAATGTTTTCTCCGGCGCGACCTTAGGAAGCGCATCCGGAAATGTAAGCAAATCACAAGCGCTCGCTACGATTTCTGGAGGCAACAAAGTCGGGGGCAGAACCGTCGGCGGGCTGGATTTCGACCAAGATGGCTACGCCGATGTCCTGATGGGCATGGGCTGGGACACCGCGGGAGAAGTCGCACTCATCTCAGGCGCTGACATCCTCAACGGAACAGCCTCCCCAACCAACGCACCAAGCCTCACCGGCGAGAGTGGAAGTATGGTTGGCCACAGCAACGGTTGGCTCGATGACACCACCGGCGACGGGTACCCAGAAATCGTTGTGTCCGCCCCAGGCTCGGACGGAGACAAATCAGGTAGCGGCGTCGTCTACGTGATTGACGGTGATCAGATTCCCTCCAGCGGTAGTCAAGCGGCCAGCGATCTGTCCTTCTACACACTTCTGGGCAATGTAGAGACAGGACGCATGATTAGTGCGGAAACGGGCGGCGATTTCGATGGTGACGGCCAAGCCGATCTCGTGGTTTCGCATCCGGGTGATTTCGTAGAGTTTCAAAGCTACGGCGTCAAAGGTCGTACGTTTGTACACTGGGGTCCCGATGTGGAGGCCGGCGGTACTGTAGAATCCAAAGAAACAGATGTCGAGTTCACATCCACAGGCTCTGATGACCTCTTCGGATACAACCACCTGATCGGTGATTTAGATGCGGATGGGCGCGACGATCTCCTGATCTTGGCCCCGGGGGCCAACGGCTTCTCCGGCTACGCCATCGCATTCATTTCCTATCTCGAAAACTGAGCATCAAAGGATTGGGCATGATCAAGGCCTTCCGTGTGGTCTACACCATCCTGACCCTCAACTTTTTTCTTCCCGCAATCGCCTACTGTTTCGCTCCAGAACAAGCAGCTGAAACCTACTACAAGCTCGGCGGCTATCTCGGTGCAGAGAACACACAACCTTGGAGTGAAGAGAGTCGGTTTTGGCTCATTCTAGGCATAGGCAATGTCGCAACGCTCGGCTTTTTGTGTTTTCTGATGCTCCGAGATCTACGCGCCAACTACAACATGCTCCTACCTCTATGCTTTCTCAAGGGATGTTCTATTCTTGGCTTCTTGATGGCGTGGTTTATCCACGGACACCCCTCCTTTCTGATCGGTGTTGTTTTTGATAGCCTCACCATCTTCTGCATGATTTACTTTGCGCGGAATGCCTACCAAGAAATGATGGAGACCTCGCCCACATGAGCGCTAAAGCCTTCTTATTGGCAGCCGGTTTCGGAACACGACTACGCCCACTCACAGAGCAGCGCCCCAAGCCTTTGGTGCCTTTGTGTGGCCAGCCACTGGCGAACTATGCACTGGCTCTTTTAGAACGTCATGGCATTCGAAAAGCTGTGGTGAACGCCCACTACCTTCCCGAAAAAATCGAGGAATGGGCCGAAACCCAGTCTCTCGAATTGGACGTCTTCATCGAGAACCCCAACATTCTCGGCACAGGAGGCGGGCTGAAAAATGCTGTTCAAGCGCTGGATAAGCAATTTGTCGTGGTCAACGGTGACATCCTCTCCAATGTCGACTTGACCCGACTGTTGGCTGGCCTAAAAAACTTCCCAGACGGACCGGCTGCAATGATGGCACTTCGCAAACAGCAGGCCGGTGAGAGCTACGGGATTGTGGCCTCTGATGCCGGTGGATGCGTCGTTGATCTCGTCGGCTTGGCTCAGTGCCAAGCGACTGGCTTTGTCGATCGCAGCACGCATTTCACCGGAATCCATGCGCTCAATCAAGATGCGCTTCAACTCGTACCCGACGGTGAGGCCTGCATCGTTCGCACCGCCTACACCCAGATGACCCAAAAACGCCAAATCGGCGCGATCTCACATCAAGGTCTCTGGGTCGATATTGGTACGCCGGAGCGCTACCTCGCAGCCAACATGGGGGTCCTGTCCGGACAACTCAAGACCGCCATCGACCCTCTAGAAACAGCAGGATGGGCCTTGTCCGGTCAACGGGAAGGAGGGTGGGCATCACAGATCCAATTGCATCCATCCGCTCGCCTCTCCGCACCCTTTTGGATCGGAGAGGGCGCAGAAATCGGAGCCAATGTAGAGTTGGGACCCGGCTGCATTGTTGGGCAAGGCGCACGAATCGGAGCGGGCGCAAAGGTCCGCAACTCCGTGGTCTGGGAGCACTGCGTGGTGGAGAATGACGCCTGCTTAGAAGGCGCCATCGTTCATGATGCAGGAGTGCTTAGATTCCCGAATACTTCGCAATAATCTCTTTCATGATTTCAGAGGTTCCGCCTCCGACACTCATCAGACGGATATCGCGAGAGAACCGTGCCACATCGTACTCTTCGATATAGCCATAGCCACCATGAAACTGCATGCAGTCGTAGGCCACCTTCTGCGCCAAATCAGCCGTAAAGAGCTTGGCCATCGACACTGCCAATGTAGGATCTTGACCGCTGTCGATCATATCCACGGCATGATAGGTCAGCATCTTGGCCGCTTGAATCGAGGTCAAGTGCTCCGCGAAGCGATGTTTCCAGACCTGGAACTTCACGATCGGACGCCCAAAGGCTGTACGCTCCCGGCCATAGGCAAGGGCATCCTGTACAGCCAACTCCATCCCGGATGTACACATCAGGGCGCCAGCAAGACGCTCTCCTTGGAAGTTCTGCATGATGTGAATGAATCCACCGTTGAGCTGACCAAGCAGGTAGCGCTTTGGAATCCGGCAGTTGTCAAAATGCAACTCCACCGAATCCACAGATCGGGTGCCATATTTGTCGAGCTTACGCCCCACCGAAAACCCCTTGATATTGGTGGGCATCAGCACAAGGGATATACCCATAAACCCAGGATCTCCCGTACGAACCGCCAAGGTAATAAAGTCCGCAAAGGCGCCGTTGGTGATGTAGGTTTTCGCGCCATTGATCACGAAATCATCACCATCAACCTTGGCGGTTGTCGCGAGATTGGCCACATCCGACCCCACACCGGGCTCACTGATCCCGAGACAACCAATCTTGTCTCCGGTGATCGCGGGAGCCAAGAATTCTTCTTTTTGTTCCGCGGTTCCAATCTCGGCAATCACATTGGTCGAAATCTCGGTATGCACCAAAATCGACATGCTGACACCGGCATTTCGTGCATGACAAAGCTCTTCCATAAAGGCTGATGCATGCCACCAATCCAAGCCTAAGCCGCCATACTCTTCCGGATAACGAATCCCCAAGAGACCCAAGTCAGCCATCTCCTTGAGCATTTCTCTTGCGGGCCAGTCGCAGGCCTTGTCCCAGTCATATTTGTGGGGGGCAAGTCGTTGTTGGCAAAAGTCCCGAACGGTCTTCCGAATCATCGCGTGATCGTCGTTCCAGGGTGGAAATGAAGCGGCCATGAATACTCCTTGAATGAGGGAACTCGAATAACACAGACAAGGCGCAAAGTGAACGGTCCTTCAGTGGCTTTTCAGATTCCTTGGATGCACCATCAAACAAGAGACCTTAGACCAAATAGACCGGAGGAAGATGTGATCACCCATTTGGACCACATTGCCATCGCTGTACCGGAACTAGCGGCCGCTATTGAGCGCTTCGCTGAAGACTTTGGATTAAGTCTCGCGGGACAAGACGATGTAGAGTCTGAGCTCACTCGCACCGCTTTCTTTCCCATCGACGGCACACGAATCGAACTCGTGGCGCCAATGGACGGACAAGGCCCCATTGCCTCCGCTCTTGAAAAGCGCGGGCCAGGAATTCACCACATCTGTTTTCGGACCGACGATATTGTCGCCGACATCGCGAAACTGAGTGCCAAAGGCTACCGTTTTATCAACGAAACACCCAAGCCTGGAGCACACGGATCACTAGTGGCCTTTATCCATCCTAAATCCACAGGAGGCGTACTCATTGAACTCGCACAAATCGAGGATCATCCGTGAGTACGCACAAAGTCGACGCGATAGGAGAGCAGACCCGGCTCGCTGAACGAAAGCGACGCGCTGGACAACGACTCATTATCGGCATCGCCGGACCCAGTGTCAGCCAAGAAGAAAAAG
>Ga0163179_10000103_pt1 | contig 60001 bp, 48 predicted proteins | sample AtlANTMetagenome_FD_109643 | JGI IMG/M metagenome (GOLD analysis project Ga0163179, IMG submission 109643) | Marine eukaryotic phytoplankton communities from the Atlantic Ocean - Atlantic ANT 2 Metagenome | ecosystem: Environmental > Aquatic > Marine > Oceanic | place: North Atlantic Ocean...
TATTGTTTTCTTGAATGTATCTCTTACTTTTCCTGATGTACCTTTACCTGGTGTAGTTACTGTGCTACTATCAGTTTTATCAGGCGTATGCAAAGTAGGATCTACATTTTCATGTCCGTCCCATGGTTCATGACTTGGTATCCTTTGTGGCACCTTAGCATCAACAGCAGAAGTAGCAGAAGTCGGAGCAGTTGGCGCACTTGCACCATATCCTCCTAATTGTTGGTAAGCACCTGGATTTGGCCAAAATGCACCTGCGGCAGTACCATTTACATTGCCTGCTTGTACCATAGGTGTATTAACCATCTCTGAAACAAGTGCTTTTCCTGTTACATCTAAATTATTCACATGCGTCTTAGGAGTGTCAATATCTAATTTACCTGAAGTTGTTATTTTTCCATCTGCTCCAGATTTTATTTCTATATTTCCTGCTGTGGTTATTTTTCCATCTACTCCTGCTTTTATTTCAATATTCTTTGTAGCTGTTTCATTGATGTTTTCAACTGCATTTAAATTAATAGTTCTTCCAGCTTGTAAATTTATATCTCTATCTGCTTTAAAATTTAAATCATTTTCAGATCTTATACTAACACTATCTTTTGCGTAAATATCAATTTTTCCGTTAGCAGTAAGCTCTATCCAACTGTTTCCGCTACCATGAGAAATATAAATTAAATCCTCGGAATTGTGTAAAAGTATTTGGTGTCCTGTCCGTGTTTTTAATTTTAAAAATTCGTTGTGCGGAGCAGTAGCCATTCCGCCACTTTCACCTGCTTCAACATTTACATATTCACTTCCGCCCTGACTTGCAAAAGTTTTTCTTAGTAAAGACATATCTCCGTCGTCCATTACAATACTAGAGCCGCCCAGTCTGTTAAATGGAACTTGTGACTCTGAAAATTTTTCGCCGTATTTTACTTTAGGTTTTCCTGATCTACGGTCATACGCACCAGGTGTGCTAATTCCAAAAACCATACTAGGTGCTTCGCGTCTTGCACTTGAAGTATTTGTACCTCTAGTATGATCATCTGCAAGTCCTTGATTATCTAAGACTGCACATTGATCTGCCCAACAAGGTTTTACATATTGTGTTGCATCTTTTCCTGCACCTGTTTCTGTTTTTTTATTATATTCTCCAACTGGTCTTGGTTTGCTTTTGTTTTCACTATTATATGTTGTGCTTGGATTACCAGGCAACATAAAATTCATGTTTTTATCTTGAATACAACCCATCCAATATCCTAAGCCGTAATTTCCTTGTGCAAAGAATACTATTACCTTAACTCCTATATCAGGAGGAATAGCCCACATACCGTAACTTTGTTGTGTAAAATCAAATCCTTTATTATCAGAAGTTCCTTCATAAGGAGTTACACCGTAAAAAGGACTTACATATTCACAGGGTATTGTATATCCACTGCTAGTTTCTGATGCTTCGTTTCCCGATCCGGTTGTTTTTAAAATCTCAACTTCAAGACTTCCCATATTGGTAGGATCTAAGTGATTAGTAATTCTTCCTATATAAGGTCCAGGTCCTTCCATCCAGGCAGGTTTTAGTCCCCTAGTGGATCTGTTTGGTTCTGCTCTACTCATTAAAATGCACCTGCGTTATCGTAATCAAACACTGGTCCTGCTGTGTTTGCTCCTTCGCCCTGTCCTTTGTTTTTTGCTACTGGACCACCCATTGCACCAGGTGACTGACCCGTTGGGCCGGATGACGTTCCTTTTTTCTTTTTATCAGGATTATCTTTAACAGCAATATTGCCTCCTGTTGTGGGTTTAGCGTTAGTATCGCCGCCAGGCTGATTTTTACGTCTAATTAGTTTTAAATCCTGTGTAAACACACCTTCTGAAAATCTATTGAGGACAAATATAATTTGGTATACTCCACTGAATGCTCCTACTGGTTGAAAGCCTACACTTGGAAAATCCATAGTACCATCTAAACTATAATCCAATGGAGTTCTAAAATTGAGCCGTAAATCCACTTCGCTACTTTGATAATCCATTGTTCCGTCTTTAGTTAAATTTATTAAAGGTGTTTCAGGCGCATTATAATTTCCCATACCGCTATCTGCTATGTAGTACGGATCTCCCCATATTGTCATTCTAGCTGTTATTAAATCTACAGGACTGTTTACTAATGCTTCATTGAAGTCTCTTGCTACTTGTACTTCTGGACTCATTAAGTCGCCTCCGCCACCTTTTTTACCTGTGCTTTGGTTAGCTTCTGTTCCTTCTTTACTAGTTGTGTTACCTGAACTTGATAGATTATCTGTAGTTCCTTCTTGCTTAGTTTTTTCCGGTTTGTCTTCCTGTTTTACTGCTGTATTTTGATCAGCATTTTTTGAACCATATTTGTTTTTACCGCCAAACGGTGTAATAGACGTAAAAAACGCAACATCAAAGTTAATATCAAAATCTAAAATATCATCATTTTTACCTGTATAAATGTAATCATACTCTTTACAACATTGTTTGTTTAAGTAATCAATACCAGGACTAGCCGCAGTTGGTGGTTGAAATCTACTTATATGTGCTTTGTAAGGAACAACTCTATATACATAAACTTTTGGTGAGGTTCCTGTCAAATCTTGGTGTTTCATATCTGTAATATTATAGACATCTGCCTCTACCTTAAACCAAGGTATCATTCCGTCTTTTGTTTTTTCCGATTCTTCCATGATTTTCTTTCCGTAATCACTTAAAATCACTAGTTCTTCTACCATTTCTTGAATAGTAGTGCCAGACTTAAATGTAAAAGATCTTGTTTTATTGTTAATTTGAATTTTACCTCTTTCAATAAGTCCTGGTTTATCTTTAACTTCAGAAAAGGAAGGTTTACCAAATGGTTGTTTTCCGCCTTCTAAGAAAGACTGTACTATTTCTGCTTTTCCTATATCGTTTGTATTTTCTTCTTTTTCTGCAAACTCTCTAATTGCTTCTCCTATTTTACTACGCTTTACAACAATACCTAAAAGTTTACTTAACTGTGCGTCAAAATCTTCAGGCAAATCTGCGTCAGATTCTCCGCCAACTGATTCAAATATCTTTCTTTTATCTTCTGCTGAGATTTCACGTTGGTCAGTTTTATCAGAAGGATTCACTGTGGCAGAATCTACCTGATCGCTAGACCCTGCTAAATTTTCTGTAGCAGAACTTCTATTTTTTGGAAAAAGTATTACAAATTCGTCCGGTGTAATAACTTCTTTTGATTTTTTCATTTCTTGCAAACGTCTGTTAATATGTTGTGTTAAACTTGCTCCGCCTGTTTGCAAAATTTCCTGTAAAGTTCTTCCGCTAATCTGAACATCCGTTTTAAGTCCCTGTACATCATTGTTCATTGCTGACTCGTGCCAAGGTATTGCTTTTACGTTATAAACACTACCTCCTTCATTTACTTCAAATCCTATGTTAACTAACTTTAACGGAAAAATTCTTCTAGTTCCTGGTTTTCTAATAGAATTACCGTTTTGATCCCAACCTTTGAATTCTACTGCTAGTACCCAAGGTGCTTCTAAGTAATTCTTATGTCCTGATCTTATCGATGCTACTTGAAGTGCTTGTAAAAACATACCCATACTATAAGGCTCTGTAATTTTAAAGTCGATCTGTACAGCGTTTGATTGTCCTGTTCTAGGATTCGCTCCTACAATAGTGTTAATTTCAACATCATCTATGTAATATTCAGTTTTTCCTCCAGTTTCTGCGGCTGTTCTTCCTCCAGATCCTGCGCCGCCGCCTGATTTTAAAATTAAAATTGAAGGATCACTTCTTCTATAAGTTACATCAGGAAAATTAATTTCGAAATTGTTAAGGCAACCAAAACTAAAAATATAGTTGTAAGAAGCAAAGTCTCTAAGCTCATTTGGAAATGGCGGGCCAGATCCTGACAATACACTAGCAATTGCCTGTAGGTCTGCTAAAGATGATTCAAATCCTATTGCATCTTCGGGTCTAACACCTAATTTTGGAACTATTGTAGCTCCAATTTTTTCAGTAGCACTACCTACTACTGCATCTGCAATTCTATCTACTGAGATTGCAACCATTTTACATTCCTAACAGTTTTCTTAATTGTTCACCTTTGGGCAAATATATCTTAGTACCTGCTTGTATATCATAAACAGGATCTTTTATTACATCCATATTTCTTTGTGCAAATACCCACCATAAATCCTTGTCATTATATAAATCATAGGCTAACAAATCTGGTCTATGTGTATATTGCTCTTCAATCTCATACAATATATCATCGCCTTCTGCAGGAACTGGTCTAATAGTGAGAATATCCATATATTGGTTGTTTACAGTTGTCGTACTTGACCACGGACTGCTTTTTTTATAATTAGCCATTAGATAAAGCCTCCGCCTTTACCTATATAGCCTCCGTTTACAAAATTTTGTAGGCTAAATGATTCTACAGCTCGCCTGCTGTAAATAGGTTGTACCGTAACCTGTATGTTACTTCTCGTAGGAGCATATGTTCCGCCTTCTCCTAAACCTTCAACAAAAATATAGTCAACGTCTTGGTTCATTTCAACAGCAAATTGTGTTACAACAACTGGAACATTTTTAAAAACATAATCACCGTATCCGTTTAATCTTAAAACTGGAGGTGGGTTTCCTTGATCTGGAGTATTACCATATGCCATCTTAGAAACACTTCTTAAAAAATGTACTGCCGCTACCCAATATTGTCCTTCTAAAGAATTTTCTACAAAGAAGTCGCCTGTAATTGAGAATGAATCCACTTGTGAATTTTGATATGCAAAAAATGGATAATTACTATGTATAGGTTTAATTGGAGTATATGCCGCACTATGGGTAACATATATCTGTGTGTGTAAGGCCATATTAATCCGTTAGTCCTAATAAGTGGAGACAATATACTGCTACTAGCAAAACTTGGAGGTATAGACAATCTAACACGCCAGTCTGCTGGTTTTTCAGAATTTTGTGCCCAAGATGCGCCGCCGAAGTTAAAACCTTCTGGTGTTGCGTCTGGCAATAAGTTAAAAGCACGTAAAACTTTACCAAAACTTGATTCTGATAAATTATCCATAAACTGTGACTTGGCATTAGACCCTACTTGGTTCACAGCATCTGTAAATTTGCCTGTCCAATTGGGTGACGATTCACTAGGTGAAGAATTATTTCGAGCCTGTGATGCCGCTATTCGCTGTATTCTGTCCATATTTTTTTTGTCTCCTACTGTATTTATTTATTGACTTTTTTAACTACGTAGTTTATAATAAGAGTATTAAATTGGAGAAAAGATGAGAAAAATCAATTACTTAAACAACAAAGACATACTTGCAGAAATAGCAAAATCAAAAAATACATTTTGTAGCTATACTGAAAAGGAGTATGCAGTATACGATATTATCTTACCTAGCGTTGATAAGATTAATATTAGAACAATAGCAGAAGCAAAGCGAAACCAAGCCAAACGGCTAGGACAGAAGGCATTTGAACAGGCAAAAGCAGAAGGAAAAAAAGTAAAACAGGCTCAATTTGAAATAGATTACAGAAAAATACAGAAAACTGACTTGGTTTTTAGAATAATGACATATGATCATGTTCCTGAAGAACCAGGTAGAAAAAAGAACCCTAAAACTGTAGCAGATACAAAAGTAAAACTTAACTTTCCACCGTTTCAGCACTATAGATTTGATGAAGACGACAATCTAGTGTGTGTTGGCAAAAGCCATTGGGAGGGCGGTATGGAAAACGGCTTTTTTCAATTAAGTTTAGGAAAAGCAACAGATAAGTTAGCTATGATGTGGATTAAACTATGCGAGAGATATGCTACTAGAGGTAATGTTAGAGGTTACACGTATAACGACGAAATGAAAGGCCAGGCTATATTACAATTAGCACAAATTGGATTACAATTTGATGAATCTAAGTCAGCTAACCCATTTGCATATTATACAGCCGCAGTAACTAACAGTTTTGTTAGGGTAATAAATTTAGAAAAAAGGAACCAAAATATTAGAGATGATATTTTAGAAATGAATCACATGAATCCTAGCTATACAAGACAAGCACAAGGAGAATGGGATGCCGCTATGAAGCGTGAAAAGGAAATAAGAGACAAGCAGACCCAAACTTCTACTTGACTTTACTCAAAAAATAGTTTATACTAATAAAGAAAGGTAGGTATCTTGTTTAAAAAAGCCGCGGTCTTTACTGACATTCATCTTGGCCTTAAAGGCAATTCGAAAGTACACAACGACGATTGTGAAAAGTTTGTTGATTGGTACATAGATCAAGCAAAGCAAAACAACTGTGAAACCGGTATCTTTTGTGGTGACTGGCATCATAATAGAAATAGCTTAAACTTAACAACTATGGATAGCACTATTAGGTGTTTAGAAAAGCTAGGAAAGTCGTTTGAACAGTTTTTTATGTTTGTAGGGAATCACGATCTTTACTATAAAGATAAACGTGATATTAGTTCTACTGAGTTTGCAAAACATATTCCAGGAATAGAAATAGTTGAAGATTTTAGAGAAATAGACGATGTTGCACTTGTTCCTTGGTTAGTAGGTGATGAATGGAAAAAGATTACAAAGTGTAAATCCAAGTATATGTTTGGACATTTTGAACTTCCACACTTTTATATGAATGCAATGGTGCAGATGCCAGACACTGGTGAACTAAAAGCAGAACATTTTCAACATCAAGAGTATGTGTTTTCAGGACATTTCCACAAAAGACAAAAACAAGGAAAAATACATTACTTAGGTAATGCATTTCCTCACAACTACGCTGATGCGTGGGACGATAAAAGAGGAATGATGGTGCTTGATCGAGAAAATAACGAGGAACCAGTGTATATTGACTGGCCTGATTGTCCTAAATATAGAACTACTACCTTAAGCAAACTGTTAGATCCCTCAAATGACATAATCAAACCAAATATGTATCTAAGAGTAACATTAGATTTGCCTATTTCATACGAAGAAGCACAATTTATAAAAGAAACATACATCAACAATCATAAATGCAGAGAAATTACACTTATTCCGCAAAAACAAATTGAAGAAATAAGCACAGAACTAGACATAACCCAGTTTGAAAGCGTAGATGAGATTGTAGCAAAAGAGATTACTGCAATAGATAGTGACAACTTTAACAAAAAGATGTTATTAGACATCTACAATGAGTTATAAATGATAAGAATTAAAGACTTAACTGTAAAAAACTTCATGAGTGTTGGTAATCAAACTCAAGCCATCGACTTTAACAAAGAACAGCTAACACTGGTACTAGGTGAAAACTTAGATCAAGGAGGTGATGACACTGGCTCACGTAACGGTACTGGAAAAACAACAATAATCAATGCTTTATCGTATGCTTTATACGGAAATGCGTTAACAAACATCAAAAGAAATAACTTAATTAACAAAACCAACTCAAAAGGTATGTTAGTTACGTTGCATTTTGAAAAAGATGGCTTAGATTACCGTATTGAACGAGGAAGAAGCCCTAATATTATGAAATTCTTTGTTAACGACCAAGAACAAGAAATGATAGACGAAAGTCAGGGTGATAGTAGAAAGACACAAGAATTTATTAATGGGTTATTAGGAATGAGCCACGATATGTTTAAACATGTTGTTGCACTAAACACATATACAGAGCCTTTCCTAAGTATGCGTCAGAATGATCAACGTGCAATTATTGAACAACTGCTTGGCATTACATTATTATCAGAAAAAGCAGAAACATTAAAAGAACAAGTTAAAGAAACTAGAGATGCAATTACAGAAGAAAACGCAAAAATAGTTGCTATACAAAGTGCCAATGAACGTATCGAGAGTACTATAAGTAGCTTACAAAAAACACAAAAAGCATGGATTTCTAAGAAAAAACAAGATGAAGAAAAGCTATCTAAGTCAGTTACAGAATTAGAACACCTGAATATTGATGAAGAACTAGAAAATCACGAACTTTTAACTAACTGGACACAGCTGAATAATAGAATATCCAGCTTAACCAAAGAAAAAGCAACACTAGAAAGTGCAATGTCGCGAGCAGATAAGTCAGTTACAAAACTTGAAAAAGACATAACAGAACTAGATGATGCAATTTGCTATGCATGTCAACAACCGCTAGGTGAAGATAAAAAACAAGAAATACTTTCAAAAAAACAGAAAGAGTTTGATGATTCTATAGCATATCAAAAAGAAGTATCTGATAAATTGACATCAACAATTAACATACTAGATGAAATAGGTGATATTAATGGTCGGCCTACTACCTTTTACGAAAGTGCAAAAGAAGCATATGAGCATAGAAACAATGTAGACAGTTTAAAGCAAACACTATTGAACAAAGGCCAAGAAGAAGATCCTTATCAAGCACAGATTGACGAATTAAAAGAAACAGGATTGCAAGAAGTAAGTTGGAACTCGATGAATCAGCTTACAGACTTCAAAGATCATCAAGAATTCTTATTAAAACTACTAACAAACAAGGATAGTTTTATACGTAAGAAGATTATTGATCAAAATTTAGCCTACCTAAACAATAGACTTACATATTACCTAGATAAACTAGGATTGCCGCATCAAGTTGTGTTCTTAAACGACTTAGCAGTTGAAATAACACAGTTAGGACAAGATTTAGACTTTGATAACTTGAGTAGAGGAGAACGTAATAGACTAATACTTGGTATGAGCTTTGCATTTAGAGATGTTTGGGAAAGTTTGTATCAGAATGTAAACTTGTTGTTTATTGATGAACTTATCGATAGCGGAATGGATACAGCTGGTGTAGAAAACTCACTTGCAGTAATTAAAAAGATGGGTAGAGATAGACAAAAGAATGTATTTCTAATATCACATAAAGATGAACTAGTAGGAAGAGTTAATCACCTAATGAAAGTTGTCAAAGAAAACGGATTTACATCTTATGAAAACGATATCGAGATTGTTGAGTCATGATAATAAACATTTCAAATGAAGAAAAGTTTCCTAATATTTGGCTTTATGACATATGTCCGCCAGGAGCTCCTGTTCCTGATGATATAGTAATAATGCCCTGTTGGAAGGCAGGAAAATACTATATAAACTGTGAAAAAATTAGTGCAACAGGTTTATATCATGATATAAATCTTGAAGAATTGATTAGATTAGATTATAAAGTACCTCCAGGTATTGCTCCACAAGGAATAAACAATGACAAAGGTAAACAAATACAAGAATTAGCAGATAATGATTTTAATTTACTACTAATTGAACTTGATAAGTTTATGAGTCGTGGAATTAAAAAAGTACTTCATATTGATTTTCTAATAGACAACGAAAGAGAACTAGACTTGATAGAACATGTAATGAAACATAGCACAAAAACAAGTCATTTAGAAATACAGTATCCTCTTCCTGACACAAAACCAAAATTAGACTATAAAGATTTAAAAAATAGCTGGAATACAATTACAATAAGATACGGTCACGGACAAACACTTGAAACAGGTGATAATAGTTACGCATGATTGCACATCTTAAAAAATATATTGGAATTTACCTAGCAATTCTAGTAGGACTATTAATTTATTTTGATGATCCTAATGATGAATATCCTGTTATTGTTACTTGGTTTATATTAGCTATTATACTTTTTAAGTTTCCTCCATTTAATTGGGGAGACTGGCTTATTACTAAATGGTCAAACTTTTTATGGTGGATATTAGGACCTTTTATACGTTGGCAACAAACAAGTTGGCCTAAATGGGCAATATGGATATGGGTTATACTTTGTGTTATAGGATTTGAGGAATGGGTATTTAAGCCATTAGGTTATACCATATATCCTTGGAGATATGCTATATGGTACGAATAAAAATAGGGTGTAGAGTTAGTCAATTAGCACTAGCATATGCAGAAAAAGTTAAAAATAAGTTGTTAACAGCAGTTCCTGATGCTGATATTACACTAGTTGGTATTAAATCTGATGGAGATATACATCCTGATGTAGATATAAGCAAAATTGGCGGCAAGGGAGTGTTTTGCAAACTAATTGAGCAGGAGTTGTTCTGGGGTAACATTGATATTGCTGTACATAGCTTGAAAGACATGCCAGGAGAAGAGAATCCTGCCCTTTGTGTACACGGAGTATTAGAAAGAAGCGATTATAGAGATGTTTTAGTTGGAAAAGTGTTTGAAGGTGCTGTAATAGGTACAAGTTCACCCAGGAGAACAGCACAAATGCTTGATGTTTTTAGCAATCTACGTGTTCAAGTTAAAAAGATACGAGGAAATGTAGACACAAGAATAAAGAAGTTGCAATCAGGAGAATATGATGCTATAGTGTTAGCTAAGGCTGGTTTAGACACGTTAGACATACACATAGATTATGACGAACTTACTATTATACCGGCCATTGGACAAGGTATAATTGCAATGCAGACTCGAAACGATGACTTTGAATTGAATAAAATTGTTAAACAAATAAATCATGAAGAGACTTTTAAACAAGCAAAACTTGAAAGAGCGTTGCTAAAAGGATTAGGCGGAGATTGCGATACAAAGGTGGCCGCAATAGCTACAGGTAACAATCCTGTTAGGTTGGAGGCAGTATATTATGATTGACGATGATACACATGATCTGTTGACCAAGGCATACATGGAATATTTTAAGGCAAATGACAATTTTGAAGCAAGAAATAGTGTAAGGACACATGGTGCGGCTAGAAAATGGCTTCGTGAAATACGAACACTAGCAAAAATACGCATGGAAGAGATACACACAAAGCATCAATCCAAAAAAGAGGCACTAAAGGAATAGGCACAGGTAAGTATCCATATGCAATGGACTTATCGAGGAAAACCAATAGACATTCTACCACAAGATGTCGAAGGGTTTGTTTACTTGATAACAAATCTTACTAACAATAAAAAATATGTAGGCAAAAAATTAGCCAAGTTTAAAACCACAAAGCCACCGCTCAAAGGCAAAAAAAATAAAAGGCGAGGATACAAAGAAAGCGACTGGAAAGAGTATTGGGGTTCTTCAGATCATTTGAATGAAGATGTATCAAAACTGGGTCCAGACAAGTTTACAAGAGAAATTTTGTATATGTGTCCAAGCAGAGGCGTGATGAGCTATTTAGAGGCTAGGGAACAATTTGAACGCAGAGTTTTAGAAACAGATGAGTACTACAATGGTATCATTAATGTGCGTGTTGGAAGTTCCAAAATACTTAAAGAACATTTAAAGGCAATATAAGGACGCTGTTTGATCGAGGTGCTCGATCCGCTTTGAGGTGTAGCCACGAGTTACATCAGAACTAGCGAGTCCAATAGGCTATTTGCTACGAAAACCCCATGCACTAGGAACGAAGCAGGGGATAGCGAGAAATCCGCGAAGCGGTAAAGCGGTTTTGCAAATTTTTCGTGATGTCGACGTAGGTTGGGAAAGGTCAGAGCCCAGTAGCAAAGTCAAATACCTACTTCCGATCTCGGCTGTGCGAACTCACATGAAGCTAGGGATGATGGGACCTCGCGTAAGGTTCCGTCTGACTAAACAATCTACATGAAACGTAAGTGCTTCGCACTTAATATAAATACAATAAATAGTTAGAGCGAAAGCGAAAACTTGTGTTTACGTAGTAAACACATTATAAGTAGGAAAAAATATGCGTGTACAAGATATATTAGTAGAAGTTGATCCAGCACTAAAAAGTTTGGTAAATCCTTTATCTAGTGTTAACACATCGATACCAAAATTCGATATGAAACCATCTGGAGTACTTGATAAAAGCGGAAACAAGATATTTAATGTTGTCGACAATAATGGTAAGGTTGTAAAATCTTTTAGTGGTCCAAATGCGGCTGGTGAAGCTGAACAATTTCGTGACACAGAAAATAATAAAGATAGATCCAAAGGTCAAAAAGTTGGTAACAAAAACCTAAAGTCACCTGATCAAAAAATGTCTAAGGACGAAATTAAAAAATTAGTCAAAGACGAAATGGACAAAGACAACAAAACATTAAAGAAAATTAAGAAGTACCTTCGTAAACCTGGTGCTAGGTGGGGTGGTATTATAGGAGTTTTGGCAACAACTGGATTTCTCAGCTATGATAGACTGTCTAAGCATCTACGTGCATACGGAAGATATTTTTGCTTGAATAACAATCAAAGTGGACCTGGACCTTATAAAAAGGAACTAGACATGGTTAAAGCTAGAATTACAGCAGACTTTGGACATGCTATTAATCAAATTTTAGGTGCTTTGATTGCAGGAACGATTGCAGGAAGAACAGCGGCATATTTCTTTGGAGGCTTTCCTGGACTAGGATGGCTAGTAACCTTAATAACTTTTGTGGGCGGAACCGCTCTAGTAATTGCTTTGGAAAAGCTAAGAGACAACAACGAGTTTTGGGACAAATGGACAGCTAATACAACTGGAAAAATACTATCTGGAAAATGGTTAAATGATCTGGCTGGTGTCGGATCTGGACAAGCATGTATACCTGAAGGTATTGAACTTGATGAAGAGTCTGAAAGACAAATGACTAAACAAGTCTCAATGGATATTATTAATAGTGATCCGCGTATAGCAAAAGCACTTAAACTAGCTAAGAAAAAGAAATCTAGATCAAAGGCATCTTAGCATCACTAGTTAACTTAATATTTTCTTCTGCAATTTTACTAATTATTTCTTTATCATCAGCTGAAATCTTATACATAACATCATCATAAGATAATGCTCCTCGCATGTACCATGCTAATTTGTAAGCATCATATTTTAATTGTTTACAGGCGGCTTCGTATTCATCACCTAGGGCTAAAAGTTGAGATTCCTCGAGCGGAGCGATCGTGTTCCGAAAAAAGACGAGTAATCCACATTTAGTTTTGACTTGTACACTGAATCACAATCTTCACTTGCACAGGTTATGTCTAAGATATCGTTGTTCCAGTCAACGTTCATTTCTTCAATTCCATTTCTTACTTGACCAAATATTTCTGCATCGTTATCTATAACAAATGATTTAATTGCATTTACATCAGTTTCATTATCTTCACCTTTGGTAATATTGCTAATATGTGCAATTGAAAGATCAATGTTAACTTGACTTAAAGTATCAAGAATCTCTTGTCTTTTTATAGCTTTTTCAGATTCCTCTATATTTAAATTTTCAACTTGTGCAATTTGTTTTTGAAGTGTAAAGTGTTGTTGACTGAAGTGCGTTGTTTCTTTATAAGTTAATGGTCTTAGATGAAATGTAAGTTCTTTAATTTGAACCTGATTGACTAGTTTTCCACCGTCAATTTTATCCATCATCTTCTGTAGCTGTATGTCACTTGTTGTTTCTTCTTCGCACTTTGGACATGTTGTTGTTATTGGCATGGTATTTCCATAAGTTGCCATTCTAATGGCTAACAAAATGTAATCCAAGTCAAAGCCTATTATTCTCCAGGGATCCTTAATCAAAGGTATACAGCTCTGTATAATTTTAGCTGTTGATTCTCCAGAAAATAACGCATCTGGTGTCTTAAGCATGATCTCGTCCATGGTGTTCATGCCAAAAACAGGCAACTGTGTGTATTGCTGATCCTGAATTACAGATTCATCGTAAAAATGACCTTTACTTGGAAGGTCAATGAATATCTTAGGCTGTCTTTTATGTTGTTCTAAAAAACTGCTCATATAATTCTCCACATAAATACATATAGTAATACTTAGCCCGAAAAGTTAAGTACGTATATAATATAGGTTTTAAATTTATGACAGAAGACGAACTAAGACGTGCGATAGCGGAAGCAATGTCAGAAGCCTTTAAAAATCAGGCTAAAAATGCACCTTCTGGTGGTGGCACAGGAATGTTATCAAAATCAGCTGAGAGTCTCGGCGGAGCATTTAAAGAATTTGGAAAACAGGTAAATTCTGGTGGTGGTAGATTATCAGAAGTGTCTAATACCTTTGCAAAAAGTACAAAAAACGTATTTGGTCCATTATCAACAGCATTTGGGGGTATTACTACAGGAATACAATACCTTGAAGAAACTACAGATCAATTTAGAAGACTATCCAAAGTAGGTGGCGGAGCGGCTGGTAGTTTAGGAGCACTCAGAGCACAAGCAGGTAGGGCAAATTTAAGTTTAGATGCATTTGCAGGAATAGTTGAAAGAAATTCACAACAGTTGGTTGGATTTGGAGGAGGATTAGAATCAGGACAAAGAAAAGTTGCTGAACTAGGCTCCGCAATGTTTGATACAGGTATCATTGATAGATTCATGGCTCTAGGATATTCTATAGAAGAAGCAAATGAATTTGTAGTAAAAAATACAGCGTTACAAAATCGTCAAGCAATGTTAGAAGGAATGAGTACTGCACAGCAGGTAAGTTCAGCCGCGGCACTGGCTAAAAACATGCAGATCATGGCAAAGCTAACCGGTAAAGACGTACAGCAGATGCAAGATGAATTAATGGAAAGACAGAGGTCTGGTTCAACACAGGCGGCATTGCGTCTAATGGAGATGGACGGAGTTACTAATGCAGGAGCGGCATACCAAGGAGTTCAGTCTACTTTACAAGCAGGTTCGTCAACATTAAGAAACTTATTTGATGACTTAACACAAGCACAGGCACCATTGACAGCTTCAACACAGCAGTATGCGGCTGTAAACCAAGAAGCATACCAACTTGCAATGCAGGCAAGAAACGCAATGGCACGTGGTGACGAAGTAAAAGCAAAAGAACTTGCGGCTCAAGCTGTAGCGGCAGAACAACAAATGGCGACTTCAAGGCAAGGACTTACCATTGCAACTTACGGTCAAATAAGTGACATTGCAAAAGGTCAAGCCGATGTCCTTCAAGAAACTGGTGACATAATCACAGGTGTGCAAGCCGCGGCTAAGAAAATGGGAATTGCTACTAATACAGCGGCAGGACATATGGAAGCGTTTAGTAAAGCACTTGAAACAATTACCACACAAGTTAGTACACAACAAATGGGCAGAGCACCTGGCCAAGATGCTTTAAAACTTATTAATGAATCAGAACAAGCACTTGCAGAAACAGCTGGAGACATAAACGAACAAATAGGACTACAGATTGAAAGCAATACCCATATGGTTACGGCATTTCAAAAAGCCACAGGTACATTGGACACTATCACATCAGAATTAGAAGTTATAGCCGATACAATTAGTGGTGTACCCGGAAGTTCAACTAACCAAGTCGGTGACCTACAAAGTAGAGTTGGTGACACTACAGACACAGGAAACACAATAACACAGGATCACGTAAAATTATTACAAACTGCTTTAGATCCTATGAAGCCAATGAGTGAAAGAATACAAGCATCTGAAATACTTAACGCTACAGGTATTATGGATAACGGTATGTTAAAAACAACACTTCAAGGTATTAACACTACATTGTTAAGCGAATCAAAGAGCTCCTCAACTGCTGAAAAAACAGAACAAGACACTGGAGTAGGAAAAAGCATGTGGGATACGCTTAAAGGAGCAGTAGGTTTAGCAGAAGGAGGAACACTAGGTGCTGGAATGCTAGGCGTAGTGGGTGAAGGTGGAGGCATGCAAAATGCAGAACTGTTAACTGGTCCTGCAACAGTTACTCCTATGACTACAATGGCCAATGCACTTCAGACTCAGTTTTCTTCTATGACTAATCAGATGCAAAATGCAATGAAACAAGATCCTACAGGGGTTCCACAAGCTCTACAAGATGTTATGACAGATTTAAAAGCTATAGCACCAAAAACAGATGATATAGATCCTACAGGGGTTCCACAAGCTCTACAAGATGTTATGAAAAAACAAATGCAAGAAATGCAAAACAGTCCGGACCTTATTCAAATGATGCAACAGCTAATAGAAATAAATAGAAAAACAATGGAAAACACTAATAAACAATTTAAGCTGTCAACTGACAACATGAGGGGTATTTAATGAGCTGGAAAAAGTATTTTACTCCTGTACAAACAGGAGATAATCAAACTGGTAGCTATTCGCCCCTGAGCGGCAAAGGATCTTCTACGCAACCGGGTCCTGCTAGATCAAATTATAGTTCATTCCTACCAGATGTGTATGTAGGAACTCCTAACAGAGTTGAAAGATATGGACAATACAATACCATGGATATGGATTCAGAAGTCAATGCGGCTCTTGATATCTTAGCTGAGTTTTGTACACAAAAAAATAAGAAGAACGATACACATTTTGAATTCAAATTTTACAAAAATGCAACTAATTCAGAAGTACAGATACTGAGCGAATATCTAAAACAATGGTATAAGATACAGCGTTTTGAAAATAGAATGTTCCGTATTTTTAGGAACACTTTTAAATACGGAGATGGATTTTTTGTTAGAGATCCAGAAACTAAAAAATTATATCATGTTGATCCTTCAAAAGTAAACAGGATAATTGTAAATGAATCAGAAGGCAAAAAACCTGAGCAGTACGTAATTAAAGATGTTACATTTAATTTTGCTGATATGGTAGCAACCAAAGCACTTCAAACTAACGGTAATGTAACCGGAGGAGGCAGTGGATATTTAACTGGTGGTGCTAGAGGAATGACTGGAAACAGTTCAGGACAATTAGGAAATAGATTTACAGTAGAGCAAGGTGAAATGGCAGTTAATGCAGAACATGTTTTTCATCTTAGTTTATCTGAAGGACTAGATAACAATTATCCATTTGGTAACTCCCTGTTAGAGACAGTTTTTAAGGTTTACAAACAAAAAGAATTATTAGAAGATGCAATTATTATATACAGGGTGCAGAGAGCACCTGAACGTAGAGTATTTTATGTAGATGTTGGCAACATGCCATCACACCTTGCAATGCAGTTTGTGGAAAGAGTAAAAACAGAGATACATCAAAGACGTATACCGTCCAAGACAGGCGGGGGTACAAATGTTATAGACAGTAGTTACAACCCGTTGTCAATCAACGAAGACTACTTTTTCCCACAAACAGCAGAAGGGCGTGGATCTAAAGTTGAAACACTACCTGGAGGCACAAACTTAGGAGAAATAGATGATCTCAGATATTTTACTAATAAGCTCATACGGGGTTTACGAATTCCTAGTTCATACTTACCAACCGGGGCAGATGACAGCAATGCTCAGTATAATGACGGTAGAGTAGGAACAGCATTTATCCAAGAACTACGTTTTAACACATATTGTGAAAGATTACAAAACTTACTAGTTGACGAATTTGATCAAGAATTTAAAAGATATTTGTTAGAAAAAGGCATGAACATTGATACAGCAATGTTTGATCTTAAATTTATGCCTCCGCAGAACTTTGCGGCTTACAGACAAACAGAATTAGATAATCAGCGTATTGGATCATTTGCACAAATACAAGCAGTTCCGTTCTTATCTAATAGATTTGCACTAAAAAGATTCTTAGGACTATCAGAAGAAGATATAGCAGAAAACGAAAGACTATGGGCTGAAGAAAATGATGAAAACTTAACTCCACCTCAAGGTGATGCGGCAGGAGAAATGAGAGGCGTTGGTATTAGTAGTGCAGGAATATCTGCCGATATATCCGGCGCAGAGGATCAAATTGATATAGAAAATTCAGAAGAAGGTGGAGAAGGAGCACCACCAGAAACAGCAACAGGAGCAGATGCAGGAGCAGGAGCACCTCCAGCAGGCGGCGAACCACCTCCACCGGCATAAATAATAGCATGATACTGAGAGAAATATTTTATTACGATAAAGAAACTATGGAACCTGTCGAAGATAACAGGTATGATCCTCAGTATGACGATTCTATTGTTGACTTAGATGATACCCGGCAAACACGATTGACATTACGTCAAATTAATCGTGCCAGAAAAGCAAGTGAGCTACATACTAAAGAGAAGACCAAAGACAATGATTTAGTTAGATCAATGTATGGAATAGCCGCTCAGCAACAGGCGGCCGGAGTATGATAGTTGGCAAAGCTAGACAAGCGTAAGTATACAAAACAGCAATGGCACATTATACGTGAACAACGCCGTTTTGATAAATTACAACAAAAACATAAAAAACTTTCCCAAACAGATACTACAAAAAGAAATAATCAAATTGCATTTGTTTTAGGCAATGGCTTATCAAGACAAGGCATAGATTGTCAAGAACTTAGTAAAATAGGAAAAATATACGGATGCAATGCATTGTATAGAACTTTTATGCCAGACTATCTAGTTGCAGTAGATGTAAAAATGGTTTTAGAAATTAATAAAACTGGATTTCAAAAGAAAAACGAAGTTTGGACTAATCCCAACAGAGCATATGATAGAATGCAAGGATTTAATTTTTTCTCACCATCAAAGGGTTGGAGTAGTGGACCAACAGCATTATGGTTAGCATCACAACATGGTTATGAAAAAATTTATATTTTAGGTTTTGATTTTAGAGGACTTAAAGAAGGTACAAAGTTTAATAATGTATATGCAGATACTCCAAACTATAAAAAAAGCGAAGACGGTGCTACATTTTTTGGTAACTGGTTAAGGCAAACTAAAGCTGTTGTACAAGAAAGTAAACAAATTAACTTTGTAAGGGTTATAACATCTGATAACTACAACCCCGATGAACTAAATAACTTTACAAACTACAACGTCTGCAAAGTAGACGATTTTAAAAAAATTTATGACCTATCATAGTGATTTTTACCAAATTCGCTCGTTTTCACCTATTATCTAGGTGTTTTTTTCAAATATAGTAAATATATTATATGACAGCCTTACCGAACAGGTAAATTTTAACATTTATAGGAGATTAAAATGGCAACAAACAAATTTGAAGAAATGCTTGAGCATCTCGTAAATGAGGATCGCGAAAAAGCAGAAGAACTTTTCCACGATATCGTGGTCGAGAAATCCAGAGGAATTTATGAGAACTTACTTGCTGATGAAATAAAAGAAGAGTCAGACGAGGAAGTTGATGAAAAAACTGATGATGAAGTTGAAGAAGCATCTGATGAAGAAGTAGACGAAGCGTCAAAAGACGAAGAAGTAGACGAAGCATCTAAAGATGAAGAAGTAGACGAAGCATCTAAAGACGACGAAGAGGTTAAAGAAGACTTTGATCTTGATGAGTTTGAAGTTGAAGCCGATGACGACATGGAAGGCGGAGACATGGACATGGATATGGATGCAGATGCAGATCCAGAAATGGACATGGGCGACGAAGGAGAAATGGGCGACGAAGGCGACATGGAAGATAAAATTGCAGACCTTGAAGATGAATTGGCTGATTTGAAAGCTGAATTCGATGCAATGATGGGTGACAAAGAAGGTGGCGACGAAGAAGGCGACATGGATATGGGCGGCGATGCAGAAGATGACATGGCTGGCGATATGGAAATGGAACCAGAAGAAGAGTCATTTGTCCCTGAAAAAACCGATGACGAAGTAGAGGAATCTAATTTGTCGGCGGCGGAGCAGATGAGAGAATATGTCGAAAAAGTGAATGTTTCACACAGTGACGGTGCAGATAATAAAAAATCTACTGTAGCTGGTAAAAACGACATGGGAGGAACTGCTTCTAACTTGGTACAGAGTGAAGAAGGCTCAACCAAAGGAACAGCTGGTGGACTAGCACAACCAAGCACTAAAGAAGATAGTGCAGGTAATGTTAATGTACCAGGTGGGAAAGCTGGTAAGTCAATGAAGTCTATGCCAAAAGGCCACGGAGCTGAAAAGAAAGGCTCAGGCGAATCTGGGGTTAATGACAAACCAGTCATTGGCTCTTAATTAGGACTTAGGTAGATGAACTTATTAAGAGAACATCTTTCATTCGACCAGGCAAACATTGTCGTGGAGAATGCCAATGAAGGAAAAGACCTGTTTATGAAAGGTATTTGTATTCAGGGAGGTGTTAAAAACGCAAATCAGCGTGTTTATCCTGTAAATGAAATTGGCAGGGCTGTCAAAACTCTCAGCGATCAGATAGCCGGCGGATATAGTGTACTCGGAGAAGTTGATCATCCAGAAGGACTAACTGTTAATCTGGATCGTGTGAGCCATATGATATCCGAAATGTGGATGGATGGTCCAAACGGTTACGGAAAAATGAAAATTTTACCAACCCCTATGGGAAGCCTAGTTAAAACAATGCTGGAAAGCGGAGTTAAACTTGGTGTCTCCTCTAGGGGCTCTGGTAACGTAAAAGAAGACGGATCCGGTGAAGTATCGGATTTTGAAATTATTACGGTGGATGTGGTAGCACAACCAAGTGCTCCAGGAGCATATCCTACACCAATTTATGAGCATTTAATGAATGCACGTGGAGGCTACAAGGCATACGAGTTAGCACAGGCTACAAAAGACGACCCAAAGGCACAAAAATATTTAAGAGAATCGTTGGTTAATATAATCAACCGACTCCAATAAAAGGAGAAAATACAATGTTGGATGCACTAAAAACTTTGTTTGAAAATGATGTAGTTTCCGCAGAAGTGCGTCAGGAAATCGAAGAAGCATGGAACAAGAAGATTAATGAAAATCGACTTGAAGTTACCAGCGAACTTCGTGAAGAATTTGCTAAAAAGTACGAGCATGACAAAAATGTTATGGCTGAAGCTGTAGATAAGATGGTTACAGATAGATTAGAAGCTGAGATGAAAGAATTAGCTGAAGATCGTAATCAACTTTCAACTGCAAAAGCCAAATACGGTGTAGCGATGCGTGAAAATGCAGATCTACTAAAAGGTTTTGTTATGAATCAACTTAAAGTAGAAGTAAATGAACTTCATGAAGATCAAAAAGGCATGGCTAACAAATTTAAAATGCTTGAAGATTTTGTAGTTGACTCACTTGCAAAAGAGATTGCAGAGTTCCAAACAGACAAAAAAGACCTAGCTGAAACCAAGGTAAAACTTGTACGTGAAGCTAAAGTTCATTTCAATAAGTTAAAAACTAAGTTCATTGAAAAGAGTGCGGACAAAGTATCTGGAATAGTTGATAAAGTTCTTAACAAAGAGATTCATCAGCTGAAAGAAGATATTGAAGCCGCAAGAAAGAATGATTTTGGTCGTAGACTGTTTGAAGCATTTGCCGCTGAATACGGCAACAGTTATCTTAACGAAAAGTCAGAAACGGCTAAATTGTTAAAGTTAATTGATTCGAAGGACAAGCAACTAGCAGAAGCAAAAGTAGAAGTAAGCAAAAAGTCAAAAATTGCTGAATCTAAAGATGCTGAAATTGCCAAAATGGCAGATTCTGCTATGAGAAAAGATACGGTTGCTGAGTTGATTAGTCCACTGAGCAAAGATCAAAAAGAGATTATGATCGATTTACTGGAAAGTGTTCAAACCAAGAGGTTAAAATCGGCGTTTGATAAGTACCTACCGGCAGTTATAGACGGTAAAACTCCAGAAAAGAAGGCAATTATGACAGAAGGCAAAGAAGTAACAGGCAATAGAGAAGAAAACCAAGATAGTGACACAAATCACGTTGCAGGCGGGAATGTTATTGACATTCAACGACTTGCAGGATTAAAATAAGGAGATACCAAATGTCAGAACTATTAGAAAGTCGCTGGCAGGATACCAAAACAGCACTTCTTGAAGGCCTACAAGGCACAAAGAAAAGCGTAATGGCAACCACACTTGAAAATACTAAGCAGTATTTGCAAGAGGCGGCCACAGCTGGTGCGACTTCTGCCGGTAATGTTGCAACTCTTAATAGAGTTATTCTTCCAGTTATCAGACGTGTAATGCCAACAGTGATTGCAAATGAAATTGTTGGTGTTCAGCCTATGACTGGACCAGTGGGTCAGATCCACACATTGAGAGTACGCTATGCGGACACTCAAAACGCTACAGGATCAGCTAACGATGTTACAGCTGGTGATGAAGCGTTATCACCATTCAGAATTGGTCAAGCCTATTCTGGAGACGGTACTGCAGGTAAAGCGAATACTACTGCGGCACTTGAAGGGGCGGCTGGTAACAGACTGTCAATTCAGATCCTCAAGCAAACTGTAGAAGCAAAAACCAGAAAGCTATCAGCTAGATGGACTTTTGAATCTGCTCAGGATGCACAATCACAGCACGGTATTGATGTTGAAGCTGAAATTATGGCGGCTTTAGCACAAGAAATTACTGCTGAAATTGACCAAGAGGTTCTAACAAGCCTACGTACACTAGCAGGTACAGCCGCTGAAACTTATGATCAAGCGGCAGTTTCAGGTACTGCTACTTTTGTTGGTGACGAACATGCGGCACTCGCTGTTCAAATTAACAGAGTATCAAACTTGATTGCTCAGCGTACACGTAGAGGAGCAGGAAACTTTGCAGTTGTTAGCCCATTTGCGTTAACAATCTTACAAAGTGCTACAACTTCAGCGTTCGCAAGAACAACTGAAGGTGCATTTGAAGCTCCAACAAACACTAAATTCGTTGGTACATTAAACAACGCAATGAGAGTGTATGTTGACTCATATGCAGGCGACGGTACAGGCGTATTAGTTGGTTACAAAGGTTCAAGTGAATCAGATGCGGCCGCTTTTTACTGCCCATACATTCCATTGATGTCAAGTGGCGTTGTATTAGATCCATCATCATTCGAGCCAGTCGTATCATTTATGACTAGATACGGATATGTTGAGCTATCTAACACAGCTTCATCGCTTGGTAACGCGGCAGATTACTTAGGATTAGTAGATATTACTAATGCTAACGTAAGCTTCAGCTAATATCTTTTAGCATAAATTAAAATAGGCCCTACGGGGCCTATTTTTTTGACTAAATTTCAAATGAAAAAGAAAGACTTTGTACTAGAAACAATTTATGAAAAAAAGACAGAGCACAGCACAATTTGGTTAGTGCGTATTAAATCAAAAAAATAAAATGGCATTTAAGAAAAAAGGTATAGTAAGATTACATATGGGCAAACCTGTAGCATATGCAATATTGGATGAAGAAGATTATCAACACATATATACACGTAAGGATTATATAAGAATAGGTGTAGAAACTTTATTCTTTATAGGACTAGCATATATAATTGGAGATATAGCATATATGACATGGTTTGCTGACAAATATGATATTTTTGGACAAGTTGATAAAATAATTTACATTTTACCGTAAAAAAAGGTTGACAAATAGTATTGTATTTGCTATAGTATATATATTGTTAGTAGACGACGGTTTATTAATAGCATTGTGCAAGGAAGAGGCGTTTACCAGAGCGTCGAACTTGGCTAGTTAGGGGTGGTACCCAGGTTTGGTAGTAGAAATACGCTGAGTCACATCGCTCTCCCGAGCGGAACTAGGCTCCCTGGATTTGAGAATGGCATCTCGGTCGAGGGGTTGGAGGTATAACCGAGTCCTCCCAATGCATCTTACACTTTCCCTTATTTGATAAATATAATTGTTAAAGGAGAACCTCTATAATGGAGGGGTTATGCGGTTACCCGCCGCGTAGACCTAGAACGTCAAGATAAGGAGAAAACAATGGGAAGACCAATAAACAAAGACAAAATTGGTTTTGGTACCGGACGTATTAAAGTAAGTAGACACTTTTTTACAGGTGGTTCTGAAGCTACATCAGCGGCACATATTCACAGACAAGCTGGTAATAATAAATTTGTTATTAGATTAGATTCTAATGCAACTGGCGTGTTTACACCTGCTACACATGCAGACGACGAACTTATGACACTTGTTAACAAAGCTAACGGTGCATTAGTTGCAGGAGAATTTAAAATTGATGCAACGGGTTCTGATTCAACAGTTTACCAAGTTACAAAACTTAGAAATAGAACTGTACAGCTAGAAGGTGGCGGTACTGAACAAACTGCTATCTACGGCATAGGTATTGATGCTAGTGCTAGGGAAGGTTCAACAGTTAATAATACATTAAGTGTTAACATACCTAAACAATAGGTTTTAATAGTGTAGGGGTGAAAGCCCCTACATTTTAAGGATTATAAATGTCAAAAGTACTAAAAGTTGAAAACGGAAATTACTCAGTAAAAGTAGAAGCGGGTCAAAATATTATTCTTGATACTGCAAGGGGAACTACATCAGGATCTCCTTCAAAACCTGCTGGTACAGTAATTGTAAGAGGAAGTTTAGAAGTAGAAGGTACTACAACTACAGTCGAATCAAATAATACTGTAATCGCTGACAATGTTATTTTACTCAATAGTGGAGAAACTGGTGCTGGTATCAGTATTGCTAATAATAGAGAAGCTGGTATTGAAATAGAAAGAGGCACATTAGACAATGCAAAAATATTGTTTGATGAAACTATTGCATGGAGTTTAGGTGCTACAAGTAGTACTGGTACATTTAAACTTATTAATTCAGCGGCACAGATTTTGCCTTTACACACTAACGGTATTAAATCTGCAGGAAAACTTTATGTAGATACAGGTTCGGATGTGATAAGTGTTACAAACACTACAAACTATGAAGAAGGTATATTTACATACACAGGGTCAAATATTGTAGATGGCGGTGGCGGTGTTGTTCAAGACGATGACAACATACCTAATACGAAAGCACTAGTTGATTATGTTTCGTATGCACTAACAACATTGGGTGTGGCAGATAATATAGCTGAAGGTGATACAAAGGTTGAAGTACAAGATTTTAGTGTAACAGGTGCTCCAAGTAAGATGCTTGTAAACATTGACGGTACTGAAAGATTTGCAGTATATGACAACAGATTAGAATTTGCATCAATTAGGTTATCAGGAAATAAAATTTCCGTATTAGATAGTAATGCAGACTTAGAACTTGAAGCGGCAGGCACAGGATCTGTTGTGGTAAACGATATATTAAACTTAATGGAAACTCCGGGCGTAGATGATGCAAGTGTTGACCCAGGTGCACCTACTGAAGGAATAAAATTATACAGTAAAACTCAAGGATCCGGTAATACAGGATTATTTTTTGTAAATAAAAGCAGTACATCAGATGAGATTATAAGCCACAATCGTGCTTTGGTTTATAGTATGATCTTTTAAAAGGAAATGAAATGGCAATAGTAACAAATAGATTAACAACTACACAACTTGATGCAATCACAGTTCCGTCAAACAAAACATATGCAATTACTAATATTTTAGTATGCAATAATGGAAGTGCGGCGGCGACATTTGATATGCATTTCATTCCAAGCGGCTCTGCACTTAGTAACAATGTTACACGGGTTATAAATGGACTTTCTGTTGATGCAACAGAAACATTTACATTTGATAGCGAAAAAATAGTACTATCTACAGGTGACAAGATATCTTTTGTTGCATCTCCAGACGTAGGAAGCGGTAATACTAATTTAAGTGCAATGGTTAGTTACTTGGAAGTATAATATGAGACTTATAAAAGCACAAACAACTAATCTTCGTAGCATTAAAGCTAAAGGTATTAGGTATGACATAAACGGTCAAGTGATTTTAGACAGTACTGATGCAATTCTTGTTCCAAAAGGAACAACTGCACAAAGACCCACTAGTCCTGCAAACGGACATCTGCGTTATAATACCGATACAAACGAAATTGAAGGTTATCAAAATGGTGCTTGGAGAAAAGTAAGATACAAAGAACCAAATACTGTGGGAATAATACAACAAAATCTCGGTAGTGGAGATGCTAATGAAACTATATTTGGACCATTAGCAAGTGGTGACAGCGATTATCCTACACCGGCGGCGGCACAAAATGTTTTAGTATTTGTAGAGAACGTTTTTCAAATTTCAAGTACAAACTATTCTTTGGTTCAAAATCCAGGCGCACAAAATACAATTACAAGTATTGTCAGTGTAGGAACAAGTACAGTAATTGAAACAGCTACAGCTCACGGATTTACCACTGCTAATTTAATATATGTTACAGGAGTAGAGAGCACAATAGACGATGCTGTTGAAAACTTAAACACTGATGATTCAAGTTCTCCTGGAAGCCATACAATTACAAGCATACCAGCCGCAAATAGAATAGAAATTGCTGTTGATACAGCTGGTGGTAATACAGCAAACTACATTGCTAGTAGTGGAAAGATTTTTAAATCTGGTACTTCCACAGGCCCATATCTAGATGGTTATTATTTAAGTTTTACATCTGCACCACCATTAGATAAACCTATAACTGTCCTACATAACTTCGACAAATAATAAAATAAATACTGTGACAAGGAGACAATTACGTGTCACAAGTAGGTAGAATATCGGGTCCATTACTTAATGCAAATTTAGAAAGACAGGGCGTTGGCCTTTCTTTTAAAAATGTGTTAACTGACGATCCTATTCTTTTTATTGATTCAGCTAACAAAAAGCTAAGTGTAAACTACAACGGTACTCCTCTAGCTGACTTATATATTCCATCACAAATAAGTTTAGGATCTAAATTAATCGCAGGTTCCTCTGCAACATTTGGCAACTTTACAATAAGTTCTGAAAGCATAGCAATATCAAGTGGTGATATAAATCTTAACGCAGGTAATGCAATACGCATGACTGGATTTGGTACAAAAGATTCTTCTAATAATATTGTAATAACTGCTAGAGATAATAATATTAGTACAGATAATAATAACAACATCGTTTTAGATCCTGCAGGCACAGGAACAACTGAATTTTTTGCTAACACAAACGTAGACGGAAACATTACTGCTACAGGAAATATTACAGCAGATGGAAACATTACACTAGGTAGTGGCGGAGAAGATAATGTTTCTATAGGTGCAGATATAAACAACAATCTTTTACCTGATGTCACAGACACATATGATTTAGGTTCAGCAGGATTTATGTATAAAGATGGACATGCTGTAAGTTTAACAACAGATGCACTAGTAACAAGTCAAAGCATTCAATTAAACAGCACTATTGCACAAAGCGTATTTGCTAACAATGGACCTCCTATTTTATATGCTGACAAGATGATTGTTAACGAAAGTGGAAAAGTAAGAACATTTGCAACACAACCATCAAATGCAACTGAATATCAAGCAGAATTTGATGCAGAAGTAGATATAAATGTTTCAAACTTTGTAACAACATTTCCTTCAAATCACTGGATAATGGGAGACATGGCGGTCAGCACAAGTTATTATGCTTTTACTGTGTTTAGATTTACTAGCTGGAGTGCTGGTGATAATAAATGTTATGTTTTCAATAGATCAAACGATCAATTAGTATACACATTTGACGATTCTACTGCTGGTACTTCCGAAGAGTGGGGAACCCAGTTAGCTATGAACGACTCTTATATTGCAATTGGTAATTTTGATTCCAACGGCTCTGTAGATGTTTATGATTTAAGTACAGGATCACTAGCACATTCATTTACTGACCCTACATATTCTGGTAGCAACAATTACTTTGGAGCCGGTCTATGTATGACTCCAGATGGTGCTTCGACTCACTATGTAGGCATAGGAGCACACTATTCAGATGTTGGTTCTAGTAATAGAGGAGCGGCTTACGTTTATAGGCTTTCAGATGGACAACGTTATGATTTTCTTACACCTACAATACCAACCGGTAGTAATCATTTCGGCATAGGCATTGATATGAATAAAACAAAAGTTGCCATAGCTTCGCCAACTAATTTGCAAGAAGTTTACATATATGAACTTTCTAGTATGAACACAAGTCCAAGTACACAAACTCCTAGTGTTACAATACCAAAATATGAATCAGGCGGCAGTGGAAGTCAAGCCAATAGATGGGGTGGCGATTATGCTCTCAGTGAAGGATCAGCAACTGCTAGATTCAGCAATGGTGTATGTTTAACTGACAGTTACATTATTATTTCATCGGCTAGCTATAGGGGTAGTGGCAGTCAAGGTATAAAATCAGGAAAGGTATATCAATTTGATTTATCAGGAAACTATATAAGAAGTTTTCTCACACCTAGTAATGCATACGCATCAGGATATGAAAGTTATGCTAAATATGATCGTTTTGGTGCTTCGGTAGACGCAACTGATAGTAAAATCGTAATAGGAGCAACCAGTTTTGGTCAGGGTGGTTCACTTCAGACAATAGAAACTCCCGCAGATAAGTTTGAACAAGACTCTGGTACAGGAACCTTTTATGTATATGATGCCAGTACAGGTGATTTATTAAGTAGAAGTCCAGCCGCATGGTATCAATCAGGACTACAGACTTATGCAGGCACTGGTACATCAAGTACCCGTATAAGTTCATATTTTTTCTCAGAAAATTTTGGTGCTAGAGTTAGAATAGACGGCAATCATATATTTGCAATGTCAGAAGGGGGTAGGACAAACCAAACAACTAAACCGGGTGGATACATGATGTTTTACGATACATCTCCTCCTGGAAATACAATTCAGAATATAGGATTAGATGTTGGAAATACATTTTACGTAGCACAGCATAATGGAAACGACACCAATTCGGGAACCACACCGTATGGGCCTTTCAAAACAATAAAACGTGCTTTAGATGCCGCAGATGCTAGTACTGCTGGACCAGTTACTATTAGAGTATTTGCAGGAGGTTATGAAGAGGTGACTCCACTTGTTGTTCCAAGTAATGTTACAATTACAGGTGAAGACATGCGTAACACAACTGTTAGACCAGAAAGTGCATATCAGAGTAATGATGTATTTCATTTAACAGGTGAAACTACAGTACAAAATTTAACAGTCAAAGATTTTTACTATGATAGTTCAGGAGATACTGGTTATGCTTTTAGATTTGCACCCAACTCTACAATAACAACAAGAAGTCCGTATATACAAAATATTACAGTGATAACACAAGGAACAACTACAAGTGCAAGTGATCCAAGAGGCTTTGCAAGTGGAGATGCTGGTAGAGGTGCATTGGTAGACGGTGCGGCAGTTCTTAATACCAGTGAAGAAGCAAGTATGTTGTTCCATTCAGTAACATTTATAACACCAGGAGTAGATGCATTAACATGCACCAACGGTGTGCGTGTTGAATGGTTAAATTGCTTTACATATTTTGCAAATATAGGCATACATTGTAAAAATGGCAGTACAGGACATTTATCATCAGACGGAAGCACAACAAAGTATGGAGCAGAATTAAGAAGTATTGCAAGTGCATGTGTGTATGGAAACACAGGCATAAAAGGTGATGGTGCAGATGTTTTAATTTATGCAATTAATCATAATCTTGCATATATAGGCGCAGGAAAATTTGTCGACAACGACCCTAGCAGAGCAATACAATCTCAGGAAGTAGTAAAGGCTAATTCTGCTAAAGTATTTTTTAGTTCACAAGATCATTCAGGTAATTTTAGAGTAGGAGATGTTTTTCACGTCAATCAAGAAGACGGAACAACAAGCCTAAATTTATCCTCAGCAGAATTTGCCAATTTAAATTCTTTGATATTGACAACCGGTGGAAATTCTACAGAATTATATCCTGACAGAATAGAAGTTGGAGATTTTAGACTCAAAGGACAAACATTAGAAACAGTAAACTTGGATCTAAATTTAAACAGCTATTCTAACATGAATATGATAAAGTTTCTAGATAATGTTAATATGACGCAGAATTTTGTTTTGGATCAAGGAATTTCCATTGGTGGTGGATTTGCTTACATAGGAGAACAAATAGGTAACACACTTGTATTAGGAGCAAATATTGGTAGTGATTTAAATCCTTCAGTAAGTGGAACACACGACCTAGGAACAAATGCATTAAAATGGAAAGAAGGATATTTTTCTCAAATTAATGTAGCTGATATAAACATGGTAGACACAAAAATTTCGACTGTGGTTTCAAATGCTGATTTAGAATTAGTTGCAAACGGATCAGGCAAAGTTATAGTTCCTGGCAATACATTAGAAGTTAAGGAAATGTCTACACCACCTACTGGCACCATGACTTTTAATAATTTTAGTACACAAGGTATTACTACTACAGGCGATATTATTGTTAATCAAAATTATATATTTAATGATTTAACTGCAACAACAATGTCTATTAACGGACCAATATCATTTGATTCAATTACATTTGATATGAACAATATTAGAACTACAGATTCCAATGCAGATTTAGAATTACGTGCAAGTGGAACAGGTAATATATTATTTTCTAATAATACAAACTTCAATAACAATGCAACAGTTAACGGAACACTTAAGATTGGAGCAAGTAATTTTACTAGAGTTACTGCTGACTTTACTACTGGTGATCTGCAACTTTATCAAAATGTTATTGAAACCAGCAACTCAAACAGCAATTTAGAACTTAGACCATATCCAGGCAAATCAGTTATAGCACAAAAATTAAAATTTGATGGCACCAATTTGACTAATGCACCTTTATATCCAACTGAGAATATTACATTTTCAGCACCACATGTTGATGTATCATCTGCAAATAAAAGCATACGTATTCCACGTGGTACTACAGCAGAAAGGGGCACAGCAACAGCAGGACAATTTAGGTATAACACAACAGATAGTATTTTCGAAGCATATTCTACAGGCTGGGAAGGCTTTAATGGATTATATTCTGATAACAGAACTACAAAACTATTAGTACATCCTACATCAGATCAAATTGATATTACTATTAATAGCGTATCTTCTGGAACAATAGATGCAACTAAATTCAGTCACAACGGCTTACAAACAGATGGAGAAACACTTGTTAACGGGAACACAATTACCACAGTAGTTTCAAACTCAGACTTAGAACTTAAACCAAACGGAAACGGCAATATTTTTGTAGGTACTGTGATGAAATTTGAGGATAACAAATTTATCAACACAGCATCAGACGGAAATATTTCTTTTGCATCTACAGGAGAGGGTTATTCACAGTTTGGCGGTAGTACAGGTATTGTAATTCCTGTAGGGACAACAGCTCAGCGTCCAGAGAACCTAGGTAATCCATCAACACAAGGACAGTTGAGATTTAACACAACGCTTTCAAGAATGGAAGTTTATACTGGTTCTGTATGGGAAAATTCAGCAGGTTTTATTGAAACAGTTCCACTAAATGATGCTGAAGATATCAACTTCGAACAGACGCTTATCTTTGGGTAATAGACCCTATATCACATAAAACGATAAATAATGTTAATGCCATGATAATTGACCAATTACTGGCAGTCCAAACTGTGGTCAGTCGGCAAAGAGCATTAGCTGAAAATCAGACTGGAGGGACAGGATCCCCGCTTAAGGAGAAGAGATGGCAGTTGGTCGAATATCTGGTCCGCTCTTAAAACCTAACTTAATCCGTAACGGGATTGATTTAGCTTTTGATACGGACTTACTTTACTTGGACGTCAATAACAAACGTATTGGCATCAACACCTCAAATCCACAATATGCACTAGATGTAAGCGGGACCACAAGAACAACAAATTGAGTAGTTACAAGCGGAGTTGATATAGCAGATGTCAACATAAACGGTAACACAATTCAAACATCAAAAAATGAACTAGTTTTAGGCACAGCAGATAATGTAGTGTATCAAAAAAAAGCTATTGTTGACGGACTAAAGTTTGACGGAGATACAATTAGCACAATAGATAGTAATGCTAATTTAAACTTTAGACCAAATGGCGTAGGCGCCATTAATATTAATTCCAACCTAAACGTAACAGGTAATATACATGCTACAGGAAATATATCTGCAGATGGCGACATTGTATTAGGAGATGCTGATACAGACACTATCACTTTTAATGCAGATATTGCTAGTAATCTTACGCCTAACGCAACTACATCTTTTGACATAGGTTCAGTATCAAAAAGATGGAGAAATGCATATGTAAAAAACTTTAATGCTGATAGCGTAACTACTAGTTCGTTAGCATTATCAGGTATACCTGATATTACACAAGCACCAGGAAATACAATTTACGTAGCCGAAAATGGTGCTGATTCAAACATAGGTATACATCCACAAGATCCATATGGTTCAATTACAAAAGCACTAAGCGTTGCCGTAAGTGGAGATATGATTTACATAAACGCTGGTACATATACAGAAGCTTTTCCAATGACTGTACCGGTTGGTGTAACAGTTAGAGGTGCAAGTTTAAGAAGTGTTACAATCAAACCTACAAGTGCTACAGAAACAAAAGATGCATTTTTATTAAACGGAGAAAGCACAGTTGAAGATGTAACCATCATGGATTTTTACAGTGGTTATGATAGATTTACTGTAACATCAGGAGGAGGATCAACCGGAAGTGTTGTAGTTACTTTAGCAACAGCACCACAGGCACATGCATATGTAAGTGGCGGTGTACTTAATGATACTTCTTTTTCAAGCGAAGTTAGTGCAACAGGAGCAACATACAATAATGCTACAGGAGAATTAACTATAACTTATAGTGGTACTGTTCCTACATCCGGAACGGCGATTATGCTAAAAGGATTTGTTTTTAGTTGTAGTGGTACAAATAAAACTTATCCTAACAACGGTTATGCATTTAGGTTTGCAACAGGTTATACAGTAACTAGTCGTTCACCATATATTAGAAACATTACTGTAATAACTAAAGGCAGAACTGTATCAGCTAGTGATCCAAGAGGTTACTTTAGTGGTGATGCAGGTAAAGGTGCATTGGTTGACGGATCTTACGCAGAAAGTGCTTCCAAAGAAGCTAGTATGTTATTCCATTCTGTAACTTTTATTACACCAGGAGTAAATGCTTTAAGTTGTACTAATGGTGCAAGGGTAGAATGGTTGAACTGTTTTACATATTTTGCAAAAAGAAGCATATATGCATTTGACAGTGGTATAGGAAAAAAATCTGACGGAAAAACTAGGATTAGATTAGGCGGAGTATCAGGAACATTTGCCGCAGGAAATACTGTTACATTCACATCTAGAGATGCTTCAACTGTAGTTTCAGTAACTGCTGAAAGCGTAGACGGAGATATTCTAGTTGTTGATGGCAAGAATACTAATCTAATAGGATTTGATACATCGCCGCAGAGTATTTCAAATGGAAGCGGAGCAACAGCAACTACTATATTAAATGTTGATGTTAAAGACTTTGGCGCAGAAATAAGAACTATTGCATCTGCCTCTGTATACGGTGAGCAAGGATTAGTAGGAGACGGACCGGGTGTTCTTGTTTATGCAATAGGACATAATGTTGCATACGTAGGCTCTAATGAGCAAGTCACTAATGATCCTACACTAACAGTACAAGGTAATGAAGTAATTACAACTAATGATGCAAAGATAAGGTTCAGTAGTGTAGACCATAAAGGAGACTTTAGAGTAGGAGATTTGTTTCATGTCAACCAAGAAACAGGTGCTGTAAACTTTGCAGGTAACACATTAAACATTGATCTGTCAGCAGGAGCTATATTTACGGATGGTGTTAACACAACAGAAATATCTGGATCCAAAATTGATACAGGAAATTTAAGATTAACTGGAAATACACTATCGACTACAGCTGGAGACTTACAACTTGATGCCGCATCAGGCCAAATTACCTTGCAAGACAATGTACAAATTCAAGGATCTTTAGATGTTACAGGTAACGTAACCATTGGCGGTGACATACAATTAGGTGATACTTCTTCTGTAGACATTGCTATTATTGCAAGGATAAATTCTCCTTTGATTCCTAATATCAATAGCACATATAATTTAGGAGATCCTGCATTAAGATGGAATAATTTACACATAGACGAAATTCAAGTTGACGATATTAATATTAACACAAATAGAATTACAACTACAAATTCAAATGCAAATTTAGAATTATCTGCTAATGGAACAGGCAAAGTTACTGTACCAAATAACACATTAGAAATAACAAATGATCTAATTGTTAATGGAACATCAACATTTCAAGCAGTAAATATAAATGGTAACGCAACAATTAATGGTTCTATTACACAGACAGGAAACACAACTGTTAACGGTAACGCCACTGTAAACGGAACACTATCAACCAACGCCAATGTTCAACTTGAAGATATTCTAATATCAGGTAACTTTATTACAACAACTGCTAGTAATTCTCCTTTAGAATTAAAAGCAAGTGGTACGGGTGTTATTGGAGTTCCCTCAAACGATGTCCTCATAACTAAAGATTTGCAAATTAACGGAACTATTACTGCAAACAATTTCCAAACATCTAGTACAATTACTGGTATTGAATTTGCTACAACTGATATTTTAATTAAAGACAACTACATTACAACGACAACTTCTAACAGCGACTTAGACCTGAGAGCATCTGGTTCAGGTAGTGTTGTTGTAGAAGATTTATCCATTAACGGTAGTACAATAAGTTCTGATACTACTATTACTTTGTCTCCCGCTGGAGAGAGTATTATAGTAAATGGCACAGGTTCTGTAACACTAGCAAAAGGAACTACTGCACAGAGAGACAATAGTGCAGGAGCAGGACAAGTTAGATATAATACAGATTTAAATAAATTTGAAGGCTACGATGGATCTAATTGGTATAACTTAACAGGTTTACAGGACCTAGACGGTAATACTAAGATTACTCCAGAGCTTACACCAGGCGCTAATGATAATATTATAAGATTTTATGTAGGTGGCTCAGTAGTTGGAACTATAGATAGCACCAAGTTTGAAGTACCACAGCTACAAGTAGACGATATTAATATTAATGGAAATGTGATAAGTACTACTACTACAGATACAGATCTTCAGTTTTCTGCTAATGGCACAGGCCAGGTAAAATTTGAAAATTTTGGTATTAGTGGCGGAACTATAACAAATACGGTGACAGATAGTTTAACTACTTTCCAAAATACAGGCACAGGATATGTGCAATTTCAAGGAACTTTAGGAGTTGTTTTACCTGTAGGAGATACAGGCTCTAGAGGAGCCAATGCAACAGGAATGATAAGATATAATACTGATGATACAAGAGTTGAATTATATGACGGAACAAGTTGGACAAGTGTTGCAGGTAGTGCAGGCGGAATTAACTTTGGACAAGCAAAAGAATTAGCAATAGAAATGGCTTTGATAGCAGGATAAAAAATGGCAGTACAAGTAAAAAACAGCGTAATAAAAAATGTAGGAACAGTTCCAGTAATTGTTTCTGAAACCGATGCTAGTAAGCGTCAAACCATACTAGGACTAAGTATTACTAACCTTACAGACGGGTTTTTATATATTGATGTTCTTTTAGATGATGACACTTCTGTATCAGGTTACTATTTAAAAGAAGCTCTATTAGCTGAAGGATCAAGTTTAAGAGCAGTTTCTACAGGAGAAAAATTGGTTTTAGGAATCAATAATAAATTAAAAGTAAAAGCAAGTGCAGACGATGCTGTTGATGTAATTGTTAGTTACGTGGAGACAACATAATGAGTTATTATATAGGAACAGGACCAGCAGACGTTATTAATAGTTTTATTAAACGTTATTTTTACGGAATGCGTAGGAATACAGATGGTGAGTTATTTTTGTTAAAATCAGATCAGCAAAAAGGTGGATCTGATGCAATTACAATTAACGAAGTAGGTGAAGCATCAGGAAACTTTCCAGATTTTGAAGAAGGTATTAGTTACTTAGATGGGATTAACGAAACGCACGATATTGTGTATGATAATTTAAGATATCAACAATTAAAATGGGATAATAGATCTTTACTTTATTATGTTGATGATGAAGGATATCTAGTATTAAAAGTTAGTGAAAAACATACATATCCTACAGGCACATCGGCACCGGGATACTAAGGAGATATGAATGTCAGAGTTTAAACTAGAACGATTTAAGTATAACTGGAAAGGCGTTTGGTCAAACGGTAATGCTTATAATCGTGATGATGTTGTTAACGTAGGTGGTAAAACTTATGTGTGTTTAATTACACATACATCTAGTGCAGACTTCAACACTGATTTAAAAGCTACAGTTCCTGGTAGTAGTCCTCCGGTACCACAGCCCAAATGGGTTCTACAGACAGACGGCAGAAGATGGATTGGATCATGGGTCACAGCTACACAGTATCAAGAAGGCGATATTGTAACCTTTGATGGTACTGTATACTTTTGTAACCTAGGGCATTTATCTACAACTTTTCAAGCAAACGCAACTGACTGGACTATTATTGCACAAGGAACTGAGTTTCAAACAGACTGGACAACTGCTATAGGATACGGCCCAGGTGCTATTGTAAAATATAATGGAATACTTTACAAGTGTATTACAGCCCATACTTCGCAAACATACTTAGAAGACGATATTGCAAGTTGGCAAGTATTTCATGATGGAATTTATTTTGCTGGTAACTGGACAACAGCTACAACTTACAGAAAAAATGATTTAGTCAAATTTGGCGGTTCCATCTTTAGAGTCAAGACAACACATATTACAACTGCAAATTTTGACCAAAATTTATACGACATAGAATTACCTGGATTCAACGATGTACAAGAATATAGCGGAGCAACAGATTATGCAACAGGTGATATAGTAAGGTACGGTGGAGATCTATACTATGTAACTAATCCTATTAGAGGAATAGAACCAACTAATACAGGGTTCGATAGTGTAGTGTATTTTATAAAAATGCTTTATTCTTATAATTTTAGAGGTGATTGGAATATTGAAAGCGATTATGCACCAGGTGACCTTGTAAGAAGAGGCGGTGAATTATATAAAGCTCTAGTTACAATCAAGCGAGAAAACGATAGTACAGATGCTGTTTTAACTGATTATACAGATACAACTAAATGGGAACTTATAGTTCCAGGAGATAAATTTGCAAATTACTGGAATTATAATTCTATAAGTTACTCAAAGGGTGAAGTTGTAACATATTATGGTATATTGTACGAGTGTACACAACCGCATACTTCATCAACAATTAATTTTCCTGGAAACGGTAGCGGATATCCATGGTGGTCTATACTAGCAATGACTACAGGAAATTTTGGTCTAAACGCACCTGGAGACATCTTAACATATGATAAGTTGGTTGATGGAAGTAGCATGGGTCCTACCAATGTTCCAATAGGAACAACAAATCAAGTGTTATCTATAAGAAATGAATTGACTACTGATCCAGATTTATACTATAGAGATTTATTTACAACAGAAGTTACAGTAGTATATGTATCTCCAACAGGAGTCGACGACTATAGCACAACTGGCGGAATAGTAAGAGGTATTGATATGAGATATCCTTTCAAAACTATTAGGTTTGCATGTCAATACGTTGAAGATAATATTACAGGACCATGTAAGGTTAACGTATCTACAGGTAGGTATATAGAAACTTGTCCTATTGTTGTACCTAGATACACGGTGGTAATGGGCGACGAACTGCGTTCTGTGACGGTTGTTGCAAATAGTCCTGTAACTGAATATACAGGAGATACTTCAACAACATTTTCTTACTTAACTAGATTTACAACTATTATAAACGATTTGTTTTTAAATCAAGATATAACAGTAACTACAGGTAATACAGTAGCACAAGATAAAACACAATCTGCAAGTACAGGTGACTTAACAGCTATATTTGGAAGTTTAGTAGCAGATATTACAGAGTATCTTAGTTATAAAATTTTAAGTGGATCAACACAGCCATCAATAACAGGAACAAATACATTAACCAGTGAAATTGCTAGAATTAGAGCAAGTGAGATACTAAGAGTTAATACAAAATTTTTACAAGCAGAAGCAGTAGCTTACATTAAAAGCACTTCTCCAGAGTATGTGTTTACAGATGCAAGAATAGAAGCTGATGTAAATCAATTTATTAGAGGAATTAGATACGACTTACGCTACCCTGGAAATTATGCAACTGTACAGTCTGCTAGATATTATGTAAACCAAACAAATGGTTCACAACTAGAAGATATGTTTTACTTAAGAGACATTACAGGATTGAGAAACTGTACTATAGAAGGATTGTCAGGAGTACTATCTCCAACAGGAACATCATTAATTCTCCAAAGGCCAACAGGCGGATCATTCTGTAGTTTAGATCCAGGATGGGGTCCTGCAGATGACAGAACTTGGATTGCTACAAGATCACCCTATATACAGGGTGTAACAACAATCGGTACAGCATGTACAGGACAAAAAATTGACGGTGCTTTGCATAACGGTGGTAACAAGTCAATGGTATCAAACGACTTTACACAGGTTATATCAGATGGCCTAGGAGCTCATATAACTAACAATGGTAGAGCAGAACTTGTTTCTGTGTTTACGTATTATGCACACATGGGGTACTTAGCTGAAGCAGGCGGAAAGATAAGAGCTACTAACGGTAACAACTCATACGGAAATTATGGATCAGTAGCATTAGGAATTGATTCTACAGAAACTCCTAAAACTGCAACTGTTGATAATAGAAACAACGAAGCCGAAGTTGCATTTGCGTTTGCTGGAGAAGTTACAGATAAAATACTTGCATTTGAATATAGACATTGTGGAGAAAATTATACCTCTGCATCAATCAATGTAGTTGGTTCTGGAAATTTTGTAAACACATCATTTGACGATATTAGAGACGACTCATTATTCGAAGCAAGATTAATACAAGCAGACGATAGTGCTAACATAGGTGGTGCAAACTATACAAATGTAGGTAACAATGCACAAACAGGAAATACAACAAGTATTACACTTGCAAGTAATGATTCAGCTGTAACAGCAGATTACATAGGACAACTTATAGTTTTAACCTCTGGTGTAGGAACAGGACAATATGGTTATATACAAGCATACAACGATAGTACAAAAGTAGCACAAATATATAAACACACAGACGGTACTGCAGGATGGGATCATATTATTCCTGGATTTGAAATTTCAGCATCATTACAAACAAATACACAATATAGAATTCAACCAAGGATAACAGTATCTGAACCACCGTTTACAGTTAATACTAGAACATTACCTAATTCAATGCCTACATCACCTAAGGAATGGGTTGACGCGGCATGGGGAGAGACAAGAGAACAATATGATAATAATGTGATGAGTACAGGTACTGGAACAACTATAGATACAACTCCTGCTCCGGCTGTTATTAGAATAATTAAAACTGGTGCTACATACACAGCGGTTTTACAGAGTACTGGAATTGGATATGCAGTTGGTGATACTACTACTATTGCAGGAACAGCATTAGGTGGAACTAGTCCTACAAACGATTGTATAATAAGAGTTGCATCAGTTTCTGATGATAGTACAAACAGTATTGTTACTGTAACTGTACAAGGATCTGGATTTGCAGGAAGATGGTTAGCAGTAGCTGAAGGTAATTATAGTGCATACTCCGATGACGGAACATCCTGGAGTGAAATATTTACTGCATCAACGCAAACATGGAAGACTATAGCACACGGCGGAACAACATTTGTTGCGATATCAAATACTGTTACTGATGTTATAAATTATAGTCGAACAGGAAAAACATGGGCTGTGACAACACTACCTTCTTCGGCACCACTAAAAGATATACATTATGCCAATGGACAATTTATCATAGTGTGCGAAGATGATAATAGAGTATTTTATAGTGCTAACGGAACTACATGGGCTCAAACCAGTATTCCAGCAAGTACATCAGATGACTTATCATCATCTTCCAAACAGTGGCAAGGTGTAAGTTATGGTTACGGAAAATGGGTTGCATTATCTGGAAGTGACAGAGCTATTGCAACATCTAGTGATGGAATTACTTGGACAGTGACAGAAGATAAACTTCCAACGCCAGGCGGAGCATATGACTGGTGTAACTTAACTTTTGGTAATGGAAGATTTGTAGCAGTATCAAAAAATACTGGTCAAGCAATATACTGCATTGGAGATCCGGTAACGGAAACATGGCAGACATCTAACATGCCAAACCTAGATGATTCTACACACATGAATTGGAACAAAGTAAGATACGGAAACGGGGTATTTTTTGCTGTGTGTGATACTGGAAATAGAATTATAGCAGGAGATGCAACAACAGGACCAACTACCATAGCGGCATCATCACCTGATGGATATACATGGACCAAACGTGATTTAACATTTTCGAATAAGTTTAGTTCTTGTGCATATGGTAAGTATAATAAAAATTGGCTTGTATTAGCAAAAGGCGGCAATACTGCATTAGCAGTAGGACAAGGAGCAAAAGCAAAAGTTATAGCAAATATATCAACTGGAGTAATTGGTTTCTTAAAGATTTGGGATCCTGGTTCAGGATACACTAGTGCGCCAACTTTAACTATTTTTGACAACAAAGGAACAACAGACGCTCAGGTACAGATGAGAATAGGTGATGGCGTACTTGCACAACCAACCTTTATAAACAGAGGTATAGGTTATAGAACTAGTACAACAACTGTTACTTTAACAGGTGACGGATATGCAGATAAGATACCATCTAACTCAACTGACTTAACTGTTGTAGGATTATCAGGAGCTTATCCAGGACCTGGAGCACAAATATCTATTACCGGAGTAATGAATACTGATACGACAGAAGATTTAACAGATCTAAGAGCGTTTACAGCAGTGAAAGTCACCGAGCTTGGAGATGACGGGTCTGGTAATGGAACTAAAAGAGTATTATTTAGGATATCACCAAAGTTGGAAAATTCAGATAATTTAGCTCACGGAACAGCAGTTTCAATTAGAGAACTATATAGTCAGTGTAGAATTTCTGGACATGATCTTCTTGACATAGGCAGTGGTAACTTTACACAAACAAATTATCCTGAACTGTATGTTGCTGGAAATGTATATGATGTTTATCCAGAAAATGAAACTTATGAAGACGATGGTGGAAGGGTGTTTTATACATCAACAGACCAAGATGGTAACTTTAGGGCTGGTGAATTGTTCAGTGTTGAACAAGGAACTGGCATCGTAACAATTAGTGCTGATTTCTTTGACCTAGACGGGCTTTCTGAATTAGCACTCGGCGGCGTTAGATTAGGCGGTAGTGGTACTGTAGTTAGAGAATTTTCTACAGACCCATTGTTTATTGAAGATTCTAATAACATTGTGCCTACGCAAAAAGCAGTCGTAACTTTCTTAGCAACACGATTGTCAGAAGGTGGATCAGAAATAGAAACTAATGACTTAACAGCAGGTTTAGTTAAAATAGGCGGTGAAAATGATATTATTCAACATACTGGAGATGGCGGACTCGTAAGTGGAACTGTGCCGGGAACAGCGTTTGAAATACAATTTCCGAAAACTACAAATTTTGCAGGACAATATGCAGGAGTTACTGGAATGCCACTCGCAATGCGACTATTTTTGAAGGAAGATTAAGTATGTTGTTTTTCGATATTGATAAATATTACAGTTGGAGCAATTAAATGGCAGAATTTAAATTAGGTAGAATTAGATTTGTTTGGAAAGATGCGTGGGTAACTGGCACATCTTATTATAGAGATGACGTTATACGCTTTGGAGGCAGGGTATACATTTGTGTAACAGGCCACACAGCGGCGGCAGACTTTTTTACAGACTTAGATGTTTCACCAACAAAATGGAATCTAGTAAGTGATGGTCAATCATGGAAGGGCGATTGGGCAATAAGTACTTCTTATGTTTATAATGATATTGTAAAATACGGTGCAAATCTTTATATAGCTAAAGCAGTACACACTTCAAACTCTTCTGCAACTGCTGGATTAGAAGCAGACATAGCTAATTGGGATTTATTTGGCGCAGGGCTTGATTGGAAAAGCACTTGGTCGACTAATACAAGATATAAAGCAAACGATTTAGTCAGATATGGAGGACAAACTTATGTTTGTAATACACACCATACATCAAATGCTTCAGCATCAAGCGGATTAGAAGCTGACCAAGCAAAATGGGATTCATTTAATCCTGGAGTAGAATATAAAACTGCTTGGGCAACAGGTATAAGATATAAAGTAAATGACGTTGTAAAATACGGTGGTGGACTATACATTGCAACATCAGCACATACTTCAAGCACATTTGCTGGGGATAGTGCAAATTGGAGCGAGTTTGTAGAAGGCATTCAATTTGAAAATGTTTGGGCGCCTGGAGGAATCTACCAAAAAGGTGATATAGTCAGATGGGGCGGCTATCAGTATATTGCACTTAGACAAAATACAGATGTTAAGTGTACATCAAGTACAGCAGACTGGCAAGTATTTTCAAAAGGAATGAATTTTAGAGGAATATGGGGTGATGACTCTTCCTCACAAGATTATTTAACAGGTGATGTTGTTACTGTAGGTGGCCATACATACATGGCAAAAGCTGATAGTAATAACAAAGAACCAGGATATGCAGGTGACTGGACAACATATTGGGACTTACTAAATTACGGATTTAAATTTAGAGGCCAGTGGATGGACGATGCTTATTATGTCATTGGCGATGTTATAAGATTTGGCACCAATGCTTATGTTTGTGTAAAATCACATGTATCAGAAGGCGATGATTACTCAACTGAAACTAGAACTGGTGCAGGCGGTGGAGCACAAAACTCTAAACCAGATTTAGATAGTACAGGAACATTTTGGAACTTGTTAGTTACAGGATCTGAAACAAGTGTACTTACAACTACAGGTGACTTGGTTTACTATGGTGGATCTGGACCAACTAGATTGCCTATTGGTACTGACGGACAGGTGCTTAGAGTTTCAAATAGTGGAGTTCCAGAATGGACATATTTTGGAGAAAATCCAGATGTGTATTATGTTTCACCAAACGGAGTTGATGCAAAAGCTCCAGTTAGAGGTACAACAATAGAATCTCCGTTCAAAACGATTAGATTTGCTTGTATGCAGATTGAAAATGGCACAAAGTATCCAGAAGCAAGAAGACTTTTAGAATTAAACAGAATTTTTATACAAAGAGAAATTGTAGAATGGGTAGAATATCAAGTAGCTAATACTATTTCTCCATTTACAGGTTCTTACAAATACGAACAAACAAAATGTGAAAGAGACATGGGGTATATTGTTGATGCAATTATATACGATCTGTGTCACGGCGGAAATGTTAAAAGTAGAGAGTCAGCGTTAGAATATACTGACAATGCTCCTAACTTTTATTTGCAAGGACAAAAAGAAGAAACGGTTGCCGCTATTAATTATGGATTAACAGTTATAGGTAATGTTTTAGCACAAACAGATCCTTCAACAAATTATCAAACAACGAACGGTGATAATTCAACAGCTATAGTAGTACAATATAAGCAATCTTCATTAATAGCAGAAGGAACTTCTACTGCACTTGGTATAGATGCTAATATTAAAATTATTACAGATGCTATTACAGCAGGTGTTAATACAAATGTTCCAGCAAGAATCGAAAAGAATACACTTGTTAGAGTAGCAACTGGAACTTATAAAGAAGTATTACCTATTAGAGTACCAGCACTTTGCTGTGTAATGGGTGACGAACTTCGTGCAGTAAGTGTAAGTCCACAAACAAAAGCAGACTCTATTGCAACTGAAAAAGTTGATGCAAAATGGAGTTTAAAAGCAATTGATAGATTATCAGAAGTTGTAGGACATGTAGTTTCTGGAGCAGGCATAACCGGAACAAAAGCTACAATGACAAACACACAAGATGTAACATGGCCTATCGGAGATCATAAGGAAAAGAAATCTGCAGAATTATTAGGTAGAGTTATAAAACGTAACATAGACAAAGGTGTTCAAACAATGGTTGAGGCCATTTACACTCCTGCGTATGATATGTCAACTCCAGCTAAAGGATATGCTAGAAATAATATCTTGTTAAACAAAGAATTTTTACAAGAAGAAATTATTTCATATATTTCTGCAAATTATACAACAATAAAATATAGTAAAACAAAATGTAGAAGAGATGTTTGTTACATACTAGATGCATTGGCATATGATTTAACTTATGGCGGAAACTGGCAAATGCAAAATGCAGGTTTAGCATACTGGAGTGGTACAAATGTTTTATCACAAAACTTAACAGAAAAAACTGCTACACTAGGTGCATATGGCTACTTAAAAACAATTTTACAAACAGTAGGACAAAACTTTACACTTAGTCCTGTGTTAAACTCTTTATACACTCAAAAGACAGGATCAAATAACAGTACATCAGGCGTAGCAAGTACTATTGCTACTTTGATGCAAGGTATAATTGATATTATTAATAACGGTCCAACAGCCGCAAGTATTACATATCCTGATACATCAGGAGTAAATTCTGCGTTAATAGATGCTTCTAACAGTCTTAGGGAATCTGTTGTAGAAATTGCTGAAGATGCTATAGACTTTGTTAGTGAAAACTTCGGAACATACAGACATAAAAGCTACTATTGCAGAAGAGATATTAGAAAAATTGTTAAAGATTTAAAATATGACGTAGCAATGGGTACAAATTTTAATGCTGTATATACAGGTATTTCTTATAAAAGAGGAAACGCACAATATACGCAATCTACACAGATGACACAAACTATTGCTGGAATAAACAAAGCAAGAGATTTGTTAAAAGTTTCTGTCACAACTGATGGATCCAGTGCAACTGGATCAAGTAATGCTTCAAGTAGAATTACTACAGCATTTAACGAAGTAACAAATATTATTGAACTTGGTGTATTATCAAATACTAAACCAGGAGACGGTGTAGCTGATGCATTGACATTACCGAGTCCTGCAGGTGTTGTACAGGACAAAGTTGATGCTAAAAACTTGTTAATAGGAAATAAAGCATTTATAGTAGCAGACGTTAATGCTTGGGTAGCAGTCAATCATGGAAGTCATTCTCATACTGTTGCAAAGTGTACTAGAGATACAGAATATCTAATTGATGCGTTAGCATATGACGTGCTATATGGTGGTAATCAAGCGGCGTCAAGAATTGCAGATAGTTTTATCGATGACGACTTAATTCTTACATACGGTGTAGACGGAAGCGGAACAGCCGTTGTAAGAGGTGCATATACACACATGAAGTCTATCTTAGACGACATTGTACAAGAAAGTTCAATCACAAAACAAACAGGAAACAGTGAAACACAGGTAACTTACGGAGCGGCGGCTACAGCAACTGAAGCGGCTTCGGTACAAGCAGGTGTTGATCTTACACTTGATGTTTTACAAACTAGAACACCATCAGGCGCAACTTATAATCCCTTCACAGGTGACATGGTTGTAACTATTGGTGCTCATAATTTAGAAGTAGGCGGCGAAGTAAGAATTGCTGATAATGCAATTAGATTTACTTGTGCAATGGACGGTAATGCAACAAATCATGATTATCCAAGATCTACAGATCCAGCACATAAGAAAAGATTAAGAATTACAGCAGAAACAGCGACAACAATTACTGTTAATGTTGGCCAATCTCAAAATACATCAGCACACTCATTTGTGAGTGGTGTAGCAGATAGCATATTAGTATTACAAGCTAAACCTATTACATACCCTGCAATTACTTGGGCAGATTCTGAATATCAAACTGCATTTGCTAACATAGAAAGTGATTTAGAAGAAACTATTAGAGGTGTTGTACAATACATAAGTGATACATACCAAAAGCTAGTATACGATCATGCAAAGTGTACTAGAGATTTAAAATACATAGTGGATGCGTGTAGATATGATTTCATGTTAGGTACAAATATGGCCAGTATGTTTGCGGCATATGCATACCTACGAAATACTGCATCTAAAAAAACTATAGGAAGTCAAAAAGATTTTTCATTAGCGGCTTTAGAGTTTGAAAGAAAAGCGGCACTGAAAAAAGTTAACTTTAATGCAACTGCGGTCTCAGGAATAAACTTTACTTGGGAATGGATATCAGACATAATTTTTGGAGCAGGTAACGAAGCAAACAATAAACAAATTTCAGAACTTAATAATTTTGCGGCTCAAAGAATGCTCGAACTTAACAAAGAGTTTTTAGTTGAAGAAGCAACTAGTTATGTAGATACTCACTTTAAGTCTACCATTGAATCTACAAACGTTACAAGTTCACAGATTAGTGTTGGTAGAAACTTTACTCCTAATGCAGTAACTTACAATGCTACTACAGGTATAATGGTATTAACATTTCCTACAGCACACAACCTTACAACTAACGATCATGTAAAAATTAAAAAAGATAGCTTAGTGTTTACTTGCTCGTTCGACGGTCATAGTAGTAATCATCCATATCCAAGAGTTTCGGATATGGCCCATGATACACTATTAAGAGTTAGAGCCGCAACAACATATACAATTACAGTTGACGTTGGATCATCACCAGTTGGGCAAAGATATACCCATACTTTTGTAAGTTCTACTGCAAACTCTGTAATGACTCAAAACGCAACTTGGTTAGAAGAACATCTTGCAGTTAAATTTGTAGACGAAGGAGACTCTAGTACTTCTGTATCAGATTTAGGATTAGTTGCAGGAACAACTTATTATGTTAAAGAAGTTGTAAATGATAACGAGTTTACAATTTCAGAAACACCTGGCGGTTCTAAGAAAACAATTCTTGAAAGCCAATCAAATTGTACTGTACAACCAATATATGATCATCAATTTACAACTGCATGTTCAAGAGACGTTAGAGAAATTGTAGATGGAATGAAATGGGATCTAGTTTATCCTAAAGATTATACTAGACCATATACATGCTCTTTCTCACATGATGTTGAACTTGTATTACCAGCAAACTACAGATCAAAATTTTCAGCAAGGTATTATATTAATGCTGTAATGGGATCTCAAGAAGAAGATATGTACTACTTGAGAAATGCAACAGGATTAAGATTACAATCACTTAAAGATTTAAATGGTGATTTATTACAAGCAAACGCATATGGTACTAGCAGAGTTAGTGCAGGTGCTTATGCATCACTTGATCCAGGTTGGGGACCAGATGATAAGAGAGTATGGATTACTGAAAGATCACCGTATGTACAAAACGTAACTACATTTGGTAATGCGGCAATAGGTCAAAAGATTGATGGTGCATTACACAACGGTGGTAACGATTCAATCGTGTCAAACGACTTTACACAGGTTATATCAGATGGTATAGGTGCTTGGATTACTAACAATGGTAGAGCTGAGCTTGTGTCTGTGTTTACTTACTATTCACACATTGGTTACTTAGCTGAAGCAGGCGGTAGAATACGTGCAACAAATGGTAACAACTCATACGGAACATTTGGATCTGTTGCAGAAGGTGTAGACAACACTGAAATAGCTGTAACAGGAATTGTTGATAACAAATTCCAATTCAAAGCTACTGCAACAAAAGTAGAAACAGATGGTAATCAACCAATAACAATTGAATTCGATCATGCAGGTAATAATTACACAGAATCTGCTATTGGCATATTTGGTTCTGGTACTGGAGCAAAAACTGAAGCAGACGAGTTTAGAGACAATGCTGTTAATAGAATTAGAATTTTAGATCTTGATGATTCCAGTGGAGATTTAGGCGGTAAAGGATACATTGTAACAACAAATACTGCACAAACAGGAACAACATCTGCAATTACTATTGCGGCAACTGATGGTAGATCAGATAGTGCATATGTAGGAATGAGAGTTGTTATTACAGGCGGACAAGCTGTAGGACAGTATGGTAAAATTAGCACATACAACAGTGGTGCGAAATTGGCCGCGGTACTTAAAAATGACGGAACCTCTGGTTGGGAACATCTAAATCCAGGAACACCTATTGTTGCTCCTAATGCAACATCAATTTACTTGATAGAACCTTGCATAGAGTTTAGTGCTCCACCACATACCTCAGTTGCACAAGTTTTAGGTGCAAATAGAAATACTACTGACATGGAGTATTGTGAAACAGCAAATATCTATAGTAATATTCAAGGTACAGAGACAACAACAGCTGGTACTAGTTCTAGATTTACAGTTTATAGGAACACAAGCAAATATGTTGTAACAGTACAGAACGGTGGAACATCATATGCACGGGGCGACACAATAGTTATACCAGGAACAAGTTTAGGCGGTGCAACACCAGCAAATGATTTGACACTAACTGTTACAAGTATAAACAGTACGACTGGTGCAATAACTGTTGTTGACTCAGATGGCTTAGGCCTTTCAGGAGCATTCCTAGAAGTTGCAAGTGCATCAGCAGATGTTCGTAAGAGTGTAGACTTTGGTGCAAACTGGACCTCAGCTACATTACCAGGAACAGCACCTACAGGATCTGTTAAACTTTGCACAGGAGTATTAAATGACGGATCGTCAACAGAAAGAACAAGTTCAACAGTAATTGTATCACAAGCGAGTGTTAGCACTAAACCTGTATGGTATAGTGCAGACAATACTACTTGGACTAACGCAAATGATCTTCCAGGCGGACCTTACAATTCAGAACCACATATATGTTTTGGTAAAAACAAGTTCTTCTTAATATTTGAAGGCTCAAGACATGTTTTTGAATCAGGTGACGGTGGTGCAACATGGGTACAGAATAGTAATGCATTAGCTACAACTGGTTATACAGGCATAGCATATGGGGCAGAAAGAGTTGTTGCTGTTAGAGGCGGAACAACTACTGCGGCATATGCGGCATTTAATAATGCAGATACATGGACAACTACTACACTACCAGGTACAAGTGCTTGGGTGGGTGTTGCATTTGGTAAGAACAGATTTATTACTATTGCTAGTGACGACAACAAAGCGGCATATAGTCAGGATAGAGGAGCTACTTGGATTGATGCTACAGCTCCAAGCGTAGACGGTTCTAGTATAGTACAGTATACACACATTAAGTACGGACAAGGACTGTTTATGGCAGTTGGACCAGGAAACGCATCAGATTTAGAAGCATACAATTCAGTTTCAGTAACTGAAGACGGAGCAAATTGGACAACTAGAACTGCAATAGGCGACCCAGATGGTGCTATTACAGGTTACCAGGCAGTTTGTTTTGGTAATCCAAATCAAGTAGGTTACTGGATGGCCAAAGGTAATGGTACAACAGAACAACATATTGCAAGGATGCAAACAGGTGTTACAGCAATTGGTAGAGCTGGAGTTGCAAGTGAAAAGATTTTTGAAGTAAGATTAGTTGAGCCAGGTTGTGGATATGTTAGTGGTGCACCTACAATGACAATAACAGATCCTAACAATGTATTTGATGTTCAAACTACAGTAAGATTAGGAAGTGGATGTTTAGGTAATCCAACATTTACTAATAGAGGTAGTGGATACGCGGCGGCATCAGCTGAATTGTCAAGCACTGGAAACAATGGTTTTGCAGACTTCTTCCAGACAGGCACATTTGTTGCAGTTAGACAACTTACTGAAAGACCAACACCAGGGTCAAATGTTGTGTTTGATAGCATACCTAATCAGGTATACAAACTAGTAAACACAGTTACGTTCCTTGGTACACAGGACGGAAGTTATACAACATTCCTTAATGTTTCGCCTAACATGACACATGCTTTATCACCACCACATGGTGATCCAACTACAATGAGAATTAGATATTCTCAGGTACGTTTAACAGGACACGATTTCTTAGATATTGGTACAGGAGGATTTACATCTACAAATTATCCTGGAACACCTGCAATAGCACCGATACCAGCTCAAGAAACTAATCAAAATAACGGCGGTAGGGTGTTCTTTACATCAACTGACCAAGATGGTAACTTTAGAGTTGGTGACTTGTTTAACGTTGAACAAGCAACAGGTGTTGCTACATTGAATGCAGACGCATTTAATATTGCAGGATTACAAGAACTTTCATTGGGAGAGGTTACACTAGGCGGTAACTCTGCGGCAGTTTCAGAATTTAGTACAGATCAGTTTATGACTGCAAATTCAGATAGTGTTGTTCCAACCCAACGTGCAGTTAAGGCATACATAGAGGCACAAATTGGTGGCGGTGGTGCGTCACTAAACGTTAATACTGTAACAGCTGGAGATATTTTTATTGGTACCAATCAGATTACCACCGTGACTGGTACTACGATAAATATCAATGCTACAGTTAACTTTAAAGGTGGGGTCGTAGGATTACCACTAGCAATTAACTATATGTTAAGATAACATTGGAGAGAGAAAAATGGCAACAGGAATATTAGGTTCAGGAGATTTATCACCGGCTACTAATACTACTATATACACAGTTCCTGCAACTACTTTTAGTGTTGTCTCTGTTAGTATTTGTAACAGAGGAACAAGCACTTCAGCAGTAAGAATTGCAGTTGCGGCGGCAGACACGCCGACAAACGCTGAATTTATAGAGTATGACGCACAACTTTTACCAAAAGGTGTCGTTGAAAGAACAGGTATAGTCTTGGACACAACTAAAAAAATAGTAGTAAGATCTACACTAGCTAACTGTTCTGCAGTAGTTATGGGTGTAGAAACATCTACAGCATAAGGAAAAAGGAAGTGACATGGGCAGAAAAATAAGTTTAGGTATATATCCACAAACCGACAGTACATTGACAGGACAACTGGCTGATCGACCTACAACTGCAAATGCTGGTGTTAAATTTTTTAACACAGATAGCAATCAGTTAGAAATATATAATGGCTCTGGATGGCATGCTATTCATGAAACATTGAATGCGGCATTAACATCTAGTGCAGGAGTTTCATCTAATAGAAGTTATTGGGTTGATACAACTGGCGGTGCTGTTACTGCATCATTACCTGCTTCTCCTGCTCAATACGATAGAATTAAGTTTGCAGATTCTCATAATACGTTTGGATCAAATGCATTAACAATAGACCGTAATGGCAAATTGATAGCAGGTACAGCAGACAATATGACTGTAGATACTCCAGGAGCATCATTCACATTGATATTTCATGGTGACACAGCAGGTTGGAAGGTTGAAGTAATTTAAGGAAAGACGATGGCTTTTAACTACGAAACTTTAAAAAAATACAAATCAGAATCATTTGTTGATGGAACTATTACAGGCACTCAGATAGAAGCACTAGGAGTAACTAGTAATAAGATTAATACAGATGCAGTAAGTAGCGATAAATTGGGTACAGGCTCAGTTGATCTAGCAAGTAATAAGGTTTCAGGAACATTGCCAACAAACAAAGGTGGCACAGGAACTACTAATCCAGGAGGATTTAATGCTGGTGTAATTGTTTCAAATGGTAGTAGTTGGACTTCACAAGGACATGGATTGTATAGTATGAATGTTTACACTAGCAATGGTACTTGGAATAGGCCTAGTGGAGTCAAATGGATTAAGGTACAAGTAAGCGGTGGAGGTGGCGGCGGAAGCGGTCACGGAGAATCTGGTGGTGCTGGAGGATATTCAGAAGAGTATATTGATGTTTCAAGTATATCAAGTGTATCTGTCACAATAGGTGGTGGAGGTGGAGGCACATATTATTCAAGTGCTGGAGGTAATGGAGGTGCAAGTTCATTTGGTCCTTATCTATCAGCTAGTTTAGGATACGGTGCAAACAGAAATAACCAACACTCAGGAGGAGTAAGTGGTTCAGGATCAGGTGGATCGCTAAATATTCATACAGGCGGTGGTGGAAATCATCACAACAGAACAGGTTACGGAGGAATGGGCTTTTTCGGTGGAAACACAGCGGCAGGACACCCACAGGGTGGAAACTTTGCACACAATCACCAAAACCATTCTGCATACGGAAGTGGTGGCACAAGCGGTTATCACAGTGGCTTTAGAGGAGCTAATGGTAGGCACGGAGTTGTAGTTGTTACAAATTTTAGGTAGAAAAAATGGCATTTAATTATCAAACATTAAAAAAAGTTAAATCAGAGTCAATTATCGACGGAGAAATTAAAGAAGCAGATCTTGCTAACTTAACTGTACAAACTGCAGATATTAATGATGGCGCAGTAACTTCTGATAAACTTGCTACAGGTTCTGTTAGTATGACCGGATCGATAGTAACAGGAACATTACCTGTTAGTTCTGGAGGTACAGGTTTAAGTAGTAATCCTAGTAATGCTTATTATGCTTTAGGATATAACGATGGCGGATCAGCATTACAATATCGTCCATACGGAATTAGAAGCATGAGTGTTTATACAGGTAGTTCAACTTGGAGTAGACCAAGTGGAGTACGTTATGTAAAAGTCTGCGTTGTAGGCGGAGGAGGAGGTGGCGGTGGCCACGGAGAATCCGGCGGTGGCGGTGGATATGCAGAAGAAGTTTTAGATGTTACAGGAATTAGTAGTGTATCTATTACAATTGGTGGCGGTGGAGGAGGAACATATTATTCCGGTGCCGCAGGCAATGGATCATCATCATCATTTGGCCCTTATTTGTCAGGTGGAGGCGGTTATGGAGCAAATAGAAATAATCAACACTCAGGCGGACTTAGTGTTAACGGATCAGGAGGTAACTTAAATGTATACGGTGGTGGCGGACAAGCTCATCACACTAGATCTTCCGTTGGAGGTCCATCATACTGGGGTGGTAATACTGCCGCAGGACACCCACAAGGTGGTAATTTTTCACACAATCATCAAGGACATGCCGCACCAGGCAGTGGAGGTACTAGTGGATATTTTAGTGGCTTTCGAGGTGCTAATGGCAGAAACGGTATGATCGTTGTATATGAGTTTTATTAAGGATTAACACATGGCATTTAATTATCAAACATTAAAAAAACTAACAGCTACAGCAGTGATTAATGATCAAGTCAAAACAGCTGACATTGGAAATTCAGAAGTAAAAACAGGAAAAATTGGAAACAATCAGGTTACATCTGGTAAAATAGGAACCGGAGCAGTTGGTCTAAACACAGATACAACCTCAGGTACACTAGCAACAAACAAAGGTGGATCTGGCATTACTTCTATTGGAAGTAGTGGTAATATGTTAAGAACAAATTCTAGCGGAAATGGACTAGAATGGGTAAACAATTTTGGAATAGTAAGACAGGCTGTATACACAGGTAGTACTACTTGGTACAGACAATCAGGAACCAGATATATTCACGTTCAGGTAATGGGCGGTGGAGGAGGTGGCGGAGGTCACGGAGAGTCAGGTGGTGCTGGAGGCTATTCAGAAGAAATTATTAATGTTACAAGTATATCAAACGTCTATTGTACGATAGGTGGTGGAGGTGGTGGTACTTACTATTCCGGCGGTGCTGGTAATGGGTCAAGTTCATCATTTGGACCTTATCTATCAGCAGGCGGAGGATATGGTGGTAACAGAAATAATCAACACTCAGGAGGCGTTAGTGGTAGCGGTTCCGGGGGAAACTTAAACATCCACTGTGGAGGAGGTGGTAGTCATCACCAAAGTCACGGTCCAGGTGGGCATTCATATTGGGGTGGTAATACCGCCGCAGGACACCCACAGGGCGGAAACTTTTCACACAATCATCAAAGTCACGCCGCTCCAGGCAGTGGAGGTACTGGTGGGTACTTTAGTGGCTTTAGAGGTGCTGATGGACGAGTCGGCATGATCGTAATTACGGAGTATAGATAATGAAAAAAGCAATCGTAGGTGCGGCAGGGTATGTGATGCAAATTGAAGATCCAGGAGATGATTTTGAGATCTACAATGGCCCTGATGCAACGTTTCAATGGGTAGATGCACCCGACAACATCACATTAATGTGGACACTAGAGTATAGTCCATCTAAAGGAGAAATGGTTTGGGTTGAAAGAGACGAACCACATCCTGATAGAGAAATGCAAAGAAAAGTTGCATACGGAGACGTAGGCGCACAATTAGATATGTTATATCACGATATAAAAGCAAATAATATGGCCGGCGGTTCTTGGGTTAATCATATTGATTTAATTAAAACAAGCATACCTGCACCAGATAAGACAACTGGAGAAAACTTATCACCTGAAGAGCAAAGAGCATATGATGAAATTAGAGAACCTAGTGTAGACCAGCCAATGAAAATTTCAAGCGAACAGATGCCAGCATGGAAAAGATGTCCTGCTTGGTGGGGCTACAATAAGGGAGATAGCTAATGCCAGTTACATTTATACCAAAAAGTCCAGTTATTTGTGAAAATTATTCTACAGGAAAGATCTTTGAAGACTGTACATTGGTTAGTTTTGAAAAAAAAGTTAAGATGTCTATAACTATTCCAAGAGGAGTAGCGGCAGGACAAACTATTACTTTACATTACGATACAGATGATCTTAATTACAAAACAACATGGAACGGTAATCTGTTTAGGGCTTCAAATCCAACATTTACAGCAATAGAGTCCTAAATCGCTTTTATAACCTGCCTATAGCATTTTTAAGTAAATATACGAGCATTTAAAGGAATGATTGTATATGAAAATTAAAAGAGTATGCGTAGTAGGAGGAGGATCCAGCGGTTGGATGACTGCCGCGGCCATTGCAAAACTTTGTCCTCACATTAAAGTAACACTAGTTGAATCACCCAATATTAAAACTGTAGGCGTTGGCGAATCTACACTAGGACATATCAACAGATATATGAGGTTGTTAGGTCTTAAAGATGAAGACTGGATGCCTGCTTGTAATGCTACATATAAGAATTCAATCAGATTTACAAATTTTAGAGAAAATAATGGAACACATTTTGAGTATCCTTTTGTTGATGACTATGATTATAGCTACTCAGGAGGAGATAATTTAATTACTTGGTCTGAATTGTCTGCTTTATATCCAGAAGAATTTGGTCCTAAGTCGTTTGCTGAATTCCATGCACTAAGTAATACTTTACTTGCAACACATAATAGACAAACTGATAATAAAAACAACAAACTACGATATTTTAATTTTAATTATGATACAGCCTATCATATGGACGCAACAGCATTTGGAATATATTTACGTGACAAGGTATGTATTCCTGCAGGAGTAACACACATAAAGGCAAATGTAGTAGCTAGAAAACACGATGATAAAGGTTTTACACACTCTTTGTTAATTGAAGGAGACAAAGACATAGGTGCAGATCTATTTATTGACTGTTCTGGTTTTAAATCTTTTATGTTAGAAGGTTGGCAAGGATCTATATTCCATTCTTACAAAGGTATACTAGCAAATGATTATGCTTGGGCTGTAAGATTACCCTATAGTAATAGAAAAGAACAAATGCATAACGTTACCGATTGTCATGCATTAGGAAACGGTTGGGTATGGAATATTCCATTATGGAATAGAATTGGAACTGGATATGTTTACAGTAGTAGATTTGTACACAAGGATGTAGCACTAAAAGAATTTAAAGCACACCTTAAAACAGTACATAAAAACGTTAATGTAGAAGAATTAGATTACTTTAACATACCTATTAAACATGGAAAGAGAGTCAAAGCATGGGTGGGCAATGTACTTGGTATTGGACTTAGTTACGGGTTTGTTGAACCTTTAGAATCAACAGGATTGTTAACAACACACGAAAATATTATTTCTTTAATTGGTATATTAAATCAAAGACAAGGTTATGTATCAAGAACTGAGAGAGAAGTTTATAATTTTACTGTAAACAGATCGATAGACCAATTTGCTAGATTTGTTTCAAACCATTATGGACTATCAATGAGACAAGATACACCGTATTGGCGTTGGGCAACACAGACAAATGATTATGACCCAGAGCTTAACGGTATTCATGTACCAAGAGACGATTACAATGCAATGGCATACAGTACAGTTTATGGCGATCAAGCTATGAACCCGCAGATGCAGGGAATGAACTTTATAATGGCAGGAATGGGTGTTAGACCTGTTTCTAGTGAACATATGTTTACTGCTAAACATGGAAAAAGTCCAGAAATTGAACAACAAAGAAGAAGAGACTTAGAACAGATAAAAAATAGATTCTTAAACGAAAAAGAAAAGTATATAAAGTATATTAAAACTTTACCAACACATTATGAATATTTGAAAGATAATATTTACGGTGGCGTTGACGAGCATGATGTTTAATCTTTTTAAAAAAAAGAAACCTATAGCTAGATTTTATAGTTTGCAAGAAGGTGTTGCAGACTTACATCCTATTATTCCGACAGCATCTGTAAAACGTCCTTGGATTAAATTACCTAGTAATCCTCATCCAAACGACGGTAGTATTGCTACAAAAAATTGTCCCGGTATAAAATTAATGTTAAATGCAGGTTGGGTACTAACAGCACCTGCAGATTTTATTATTACAACAGACGGTGATGGTGTAAATTTTAAATATAGCGAAGCCCAACGATTTAATCTTGAACAAGGTTATGGACAAGACAAATATATAGACTTTCATGATCAAAATCAAACAGAAAGAATACTAGATGATCCAAGTAAAAGTTTAAAAACAGTAGTGAAAATACACACACCGTGGAGAGTAGAATTAGATGACGATTACTTACTTTTACAAGTTCCTGTACACTATTCAAATGAAAAAAGATTCACACCAGCAACAGGATTACTAGATCCTAGATATGCACACGTTCTTAATGTGCAACTATTTTGGCATGTGTTAAATGGAGAAGAACTAGTTAAAGCAGGAACCCCTTTAATACAGTACATTCCTATTCCAAGAAAAGCATATGTTTCTTCACATTTTAATTTTATATGTGATGAAGCGACCGACGAAGATAGGAAAATGGAAAGATCTTTTAATTATACATTAAGTTCTGTAATTTACAAGTTTGATTCATTAAAGTCACGCTTAGTTAGAGTGCGTAAAGTTATCGATAAGTATCGTAGTAATAGGAGAAAAAAATGAGTGAAAAAATCATAGAACAATTGGAAAAAGTCTGTGCTAATATTAAAATTACAAAAGAGAAGACAGAAGAAAAATTAAAAACAGTTGAGGAAAATTTACACGATACAAAACTTAATCCTTATGGTGTTACTACTATTGACTTTTCAGAAAGACAAGAGCTAATGGAAGATATAATGAAAATGGAAGGCACTATGATGGGTTTGCAATTAGCTATAGAAACTTGTCAAGAAAATGCTATCTAATGGAGTATATATTAATCCCTGGGCTACACTACTTTTTAAAACCTCATACGATCTCAATTATAAAAATATAAAATCCACAGTCCAAGAGTATATCTCAGAACGCCCAAATAACACATCTCTTCTTGAAAAAGGCGTAGCATATTCAACAGTTGCACATCAATCTAATCCTCCACATTTATGGCCAGAATTTAAAGACTTTTGTGCAGAACTTTTAATTACACTAAAAAGAATATATACAGAACATAGGATATTAGACAAAGAAAATTGTTTATTACAATCCTGGATAAACACACATGGACTAGGAGGAGAAACATTAGAGCATTCTCATAACCTTGTTGACTTTGTAGTTACTTGTTATCTAAATCTACCAGACAACGGTGGATTTATAGAATTCAGAGATCCTTTAGAATATCACAAAGCAAACTCTTATATTAATCCAGAAACAGATCTTTGGACAGCCATTCCTTGTAAAACAAATGATATATTAATTTTTCCTGGGTGGTTAAAACATAGAGTTCAACCCAACAACTCAGAAGAAGAAAGAGTAGTATTAACTATAAATGTAGGAACACCAAATGCAGTTCAAAGTATGCAAGCCTGATGCAAATACTTTTCCAAATGTGGTAAAGTTTAAAAATGCAAAAGACATAAAGCACCAATATGTAAGTCTTGATAAAGATATTGGGTACTGGATACTACAATCACCTTTTGAAAATGATACATTTGAATTGTACAAAGAATTAGTATCTTGTTTTCCTATATCTAAAGATAACAATAGGCCCGATAATCCAGACCCTAATCCTTTTGATACTATACATATACCCGATTGGTTACACAAAGATATCTGTTTATTACTTAGAGATTTTTATATACAACAGCATTTTAGTGGCCATTGGAGTTTAGATTACGCTTTAAATAACTTTAAAAATCCACGTGTATTTGAATGGGGGAATGTGTATTATAAAGATAGAGCTAAACCTATTATTGGATATAGAATACCACACATAGATTATCCTCAAGGAATGGTTGGAAATTTATGGTTCACAAACCATGAAAAAGGAACGTCAGGAACAAAGTTCTATAAGTATATAGGTAACAAACTTTCTGGCGGTTATGATTTTGCAGTTGATCCTAAGCATAAACTGTATGACGAATATCAGGACATGCTTAGACAAGGAAGAAATAATAGCTGGTTTAACTTCGATGATAAAGAACTACAAAGATTTGGATTTGAATATTTAGGAATGGCCGATTGTGTCCAAAATACTATGACTGTATATAAGTCCGATATTTGTCATTTAGCATATGTAGAAAAATCAGTAAACTTTAGATGGAGCCATACATATGCGTTTGCCCACGGATAAGAGATTAAACTGTGATTTTTATTTTCCAACGCCAATCTGGTGGAGTGATACTTCCTACGACAATACAGAACTATTAGAATTATTTAAATTTTTAAAAGAAGATGATCCCAAAGGAGTTTGGTTAAGTAACTTTGGCGGCTATCAAACTAGAAATTTTATGCCTAGTGACTTTCCAGCAACAGAGAAATTCATAAAATGGATACAATCATTTGGCACAAGCTGTTTGGAAGACTTTGGTTTGAACCCAGAAAGATATAGACTCACTTGTGGAAATATTTGGTTTAATGAAAATAAAGGAAGAGATATAAATCAGTTGCATATACACGGCGGGTCTTTTATTGCCGGAACATATTATCTTAAAATACCAAAAGGATCAGGCGATATAATTTTTTATAGAAATTATCTAGAAGAATTTGCACTAGCAACAATTACAGCTTCGTATGATAGATACACAGCATTAAGTGGAGTAACAGCGAGATATCCACCAAGAGAAGGTAGAGTAGTGCTGTTTCCAGCATGGTTACAACATGGTGTTTTACCAAGTGAATCAGAAGAGCCTAGAATTTCTTTAGCTTTTAATTTAAGGATAGAAGAAAATGTTTAATAACATTGGGCAAGTTTTCATGAACACTACAAACCTATTCTATGAAGACAAGCCACATTTTTTTGAAAATTTACTTGTCAATGAAAGCTACAAATCTCTTGTCTCTTGGCAAGATATCGAAGACTGCTTAAATAATCCTCATTTTTATAATTTTGAAATGATAGATCAACACAATAATAAAATTGATATACCTATGTCTGAAAAAGCATGGGAGTTTGGCGGGAAATTAGTACAAGATAAACAGTTCTTGTTTAATAGATTTAACACCGGTAATACTCTTATCATTATGAACTACGGATTTCATAATAAGCCTATTACAGAGTTATTAAATAACTTGGAACAAATGTTTGATATACATGCCGCCGCTCATGTTTATTGTGGAATGCAGGACACAAAATCTTTTACAATACATGATGATTATCCTGCTAATTTTATTTTTCAAATAGAAGGAGAGACAGAGTGGACTTTATTTAAAAATAGAATTAGCTATCTATACAAATCAGGATTAATGAACGGAAAGTTAAAAGAAGAAGATTTAGAAGTAGAATTAAAGGTAAACTTGAAACCAGGAGATGCATTATATATTCCTTCAAGGGCATATCATTGTGCAAAACCTAAAGGAGAAAGAATTAGTGTCAGTGTGCCTTGCTGGAACAAACTAGCAACAGACAGACCTAACACAAGCGTGGATAGAAATATATATCACATACATAGGAGAAAAAATGTTTGAAACTAAAAAACTAGCAGGTGTTGTTGATACAAATACACACCAAGAATTGTGCAATTTAATAACTAGTTTAGATTTTCCTTGGTATTATTTAGAAGATACAACATACGAACGGTCTGATAAAAAAAGTAGGTCAACACCTGCATTTGCACACTTGTTATTACACAATCAGCACAGGAGTGAGTATTTAGATAGGTTTACACCTGTATACCAAGGTATAATAGATCAACTAGATGTACAACCTAAAAAAGTTTTTAGAATGCGTTTAGGACTTTTAATGAACACTAGATACATAACACCCCATGAACCATATGCGTTTAACGAACCACATATAGATGCAGACTTCCCACATATTACTGCGTGTTATCATTTTTGGCATAGTGATGGTAGAACACATGTTTTCAATGAAACTGAAAAAGTAGACAAATACACCACACATGAAGTATTTGAAGGTGATATCAATAGTGCA
>Ga0163179_10000104_pt1 | contig 59742 bp, 50 predicted proteins | sample AtlANTMetagenome_FD_109643 | JGI IMG/M metagenome (GOLD analysis project Ga0163179, IMG submission 109643) | Marine eukaryotic phytoplankton communities from the Atlantic Ocean - Atlantic ANT 2 Metagenome | ecosystem: Environmental > Aquatic > Marine > Oceanic | place: North Atlantic Ocean...
ATTTTAAACAATGATGAAGATTCTTTTTTTCTGTTTTTCCACCAGACCCAAAAACTACCAACTAGAGTAGCAAAAATTAAAATAAAAATAGCATTAACAGACTGAAACCAACTTGCAGGCACTATGAAATTCTCTGTTAAAACTAAATCAGTTTTTTGTGCGGCATATACATTTAATAGACCTCCAGCCTGTTCAAATGATCCCCAAAAAACAATTATAATTAAGAAAGACAAGTAGGTTACAAGTATTCTATCTTTTTCAACTCTATCACCATCATTATAGACTACAATTGCTACTCCTACAGCAAATGCTAATCCCATTATCAATAAGCCATAATCTAAAGAGCCTTGAAATTGCCATATATAAATCCCCATGCATAAGGTGATAACAAATCCTATTATTGAATTAGTTGACTTAAAAATTGAAGCAATTAAATTCCCATCTACTTTTTCTGATTCATCTCTTTCATCTATAACAAGATTACCAACATGTGTTAAATATTTCTGACCATACCAATAAGTTAACTGTCCAAGTGCCATTCCAATTCCAGCTAAACCAAAACCATAATGCCAACCAATAGTTTCACCAATATATCCAACTAATAAAGCAGAAGCTGCAGCACCAAGATTAATTCCCATGTAGAAAATATAGAAACCCATATCTCTTTTGTTCTGTTCTTCCTTTGGATATAATCCTCCAACCATTGTTGAAATATTAGGCTTTAACATTCCAACACCCATAACAATCAAAGTAAGACCAGTATAAAAGGCCCATAAGGCTTCTATTGCTAGAACAGAATGTCCCGCAACTAACAACATTCCGCCCCAAAAAACAGCCTTCTTTTGGCCAATTATTTTATCAGCAATAATACCTCCAGGGATTGAGGCTACGTATACAAACATAGTATACCAACCATATAAAGCAAGAGCATCTTCATTACTCCAGCCTAATCCTGCATTTTCAATTCCAACCTCAGCAACTAAATAGAGAACTAAAATTGCTCTCATTCCATAATAAGAGAATCTCTCCCACATTTCTGTTAGAAATAATATATACAGACCAACAGGATGGCCTAAAAATTGTTTTTGATTTGACAATATATTTGAATCAGTCATATTTATATAAATTAAAAGATTCACTAAAATATTATAAATTATCTAATAATTTTGAATATTCAATAATAAATTATACTATCAATACATTATTATTGTAGAATATTATATTTGCTATAAATTAAATTTTTAAAATGAATAAAGAAATTAAAGGGTTTTCAAAGCTATCTAAGGAGAAAAAACTAGACTGGGTAGTTAATAATTTTTTTAATGATTCTGAAAATGCAAAAAAAAATTTAAGAAGATATTTGAATAATGACGAAAAACTTCAAAAACTTCATGATGAATTTTCTGAAAACACTTTAACTAATTTTTACCTCCCATTTTCTATTGCCCCAAATTTTTTAATTAATAACAAGCTATATAGTGTTCCTATGGTAATTGAGGAAAGCTCTGTAATTGCCGCAGCATCAAAATCAGCAAAATTATGGTCTAAGTTGGGTGGGTTTAAAACAAAAGTTATATCAAAAATAAAAACAGGGCAAATACATTTTATTTATTTAGGAGAAAAGAAAATAATTACTTCTTATTTTAATTCAGTAAAATCTATTTTAATTGAAAGCATTGAGAATATCATGTCAAATATGAAAAAGAGAGGTGGTGGTATAATTGATATTCAATTAAATGACAAAACATCAGATATGAATGGATATTATCAAATTAATATTTCATTTAATACTGTTGATGCAATGGGAGCTAACTTCATCAACTCTTGTTTAGAACAAGTATCAAAATCATTTTTAGAAAAAACAGATCAATATAATGAGCATAAAATAGAAAAAAATGAGATTAAAGTTATAATGAGTATTCTATCAAATTATGTTCCAAATTGTCTGGTCAAAGCCGAAGTGTCATGTGAAGTAAAAGAATTAAATATAAAAGAGGAATATGAGGGTTTTTGTGAAAAATTTATTCAGGCAGTAAAAATAGCTGAGTTAGATGTTTCTAGAGCTGTTACGCATAATAAGGGTATAATGAATGGCATTGATGCTGTTGCTATCGCAACTGGAAATGACTTTAGAGCGATAGAAGCAGGAGTCCATGCATACGCATCAAAAAAAGGGAAGTATACAGGCCTAAGTAAAGCTAGTATTCAAAATGGAATTTTCAATTTTTCAATTGAAATACCATTAGCATTGGGCACTGTTGGCGGGATAACTAATCTTCATCCTTTAGTTAAATTAGCATTGGAGATGTTAAATAATCCTAATGCAGAAGAATTAATGCAAATAACGGCATCAGTTGGCCTTGCTCAAAATTATGGTGCATTAAGATCACTAATAACCTCTGGAATTCAGCAAGGACATATGAAAATGCATTTAATTAATATTTTGAATTCTTTAAAAGCAAATGAAGATGAAAAAAAATTGGCTGTAGAATTCTTTAAAGATAAAATTGTAAATAATAGAAATATTCAAAATTATTTAATTAAACTTCGCAATTCAGATGAAGTATAGTAGTAATGGCAAAATATTATTAACATCTGAATATCTAGTATTGGATGGGGCAAAAGCATTAGCTCTTCCCTCAAAATTTTCTCAGTCCCTAGAAATAAATCAAATAGAAAAAAAGAATGAAATTAAATGGACAAGCTATGATTATGATAGAGAAATTTGGTTTAATGAAACATTTATTATATCAGAAAATAACTTCTCATATAAAGGAAATAATAAATTTTCAGACAAACTAGTTGCAATTTTTAAAGCAATTAAAAAGCTTAATAAAAGTGTTTTTACTGATTTAGGAGTTGATTTTAAAACTAGACTAGATTTTTCAAAAGATTGGGGACTAGGAACTTCTTCAACTTTAATTAACAACCTATCACTATGGGCGAAAATTAATCCATATGAATTACTTGACTTAACATTTAATGGAAGTGGATATGATATCGCATGCTGTGATAAATTTAATCCAATAGTATATCAAAAAACTAAAGATGAAAGAATAATAGAAGATTCTGGTTTTAATCCATCATTTAAAGAAAATTTATTTTTTATCTACTTAGGTAATAAACAAAGTACTTCAGAGGGAATAAAAAATTATAGATCTTATAATAATGAAATAAAAAATACTATTCCTAGAATAAACTCAATTTGTTCATCTATAATTAAATCAAATACATTGAATGAATTTGAAAAATTAATACTAGAACATGAAAAAATTATTTCAAAAGCTATAAATATGAATTCGATTAAAAATACACTTTTTAAAGATTATCATAGTGGAGCTATTAAAAGCCTTGGTGCTTGGGGAGGTGATTTTATTCTAGTTACAGGAAATAAAGAAAATATGAAATATTTCGCTGAAAAAGGATATAATAAAATTATACCTTATAAAGACTTAGTTTATTAAGTTTAGTAAAATAAAGATCTATTATCTTCAATTTCAGCAGATTCTAAAAGAGCCTCATATACCTTTGAATTATATACTCCAAGAGTGATTGAATTCATTAAATTTATATAGCTTTGATAATTGCTCATGACATTTGCATATTTAATCTTATCAACAAGGATATAGAAAACTCCAGTATTTCCAATAATACCTTTAGAAGTCTCACCTTCATCTAAACCAAAAGCATAGCCAACTACTGAGGGTTCATTTCCAGTTCCCGAAAGTACAGGGTTTTTCATATTTACAGCTAATGCTTTTTGTATTGATTCATTCTGATTAGATGAAATATCTTCCAATTTTTTACCATTTACCTTATCCAAAATCATTTTTGCCTTTTTTTCTTTTCTAATTTTTGATATGGCAGTAATAGATGCCTTATCAACAGACATTAACCCTTCGTCATTAATTGAAGTTAGCATTGCAACTAGATATCCACCATCCTGCAAATTAAATCGTCTTATATCATTTATTTTTGTATCAGAATTGTATGCCCATCGTACAATAGATCTTTGACTACCTACTCCAGGAATATTTTCATTTAATTCTCTAATGTTATTAACAGGCTTAATCTTATAGTTAAAATCACTAGCAACATCTCTAAAATTAGATTTTTCGATAGCTATCTCAAATTTTGAAGTAATATTAAAAACACTATCAATCGTTCGCTCTGAAACCTCAAGTTCTAAAGCTAAATTTGCAACTTTTACAGCTTTTTTTCTACTAGATTGAGATAAAATTTCTATTACATGAAAACCAAAATCAGTTTCTATTACAGATATTTTACCAACTCTATTTTCAAAAGAAAAATCTTTAAATTCTGGAGCAAATCCATCTACATATGAAAATTCAATTTCTCCATCATTTTCATTACTAACCTTATCAGATGATAATTCTAAAAGGCTTTTAAACTTACTAGGTCTTCTTAAAACAATTCTATATATACTGTCTGCAGTTTTCTTTGCTTGTTCTTTTGTTTTTGTTTCATTAGGCTCACTTCTTAAAGATCCGCTATATGGAATCAATATATGTCTAACCTTTACAGAGTCAGGCATCCTTCTTGTATTTACTAATTTAGTAATCTTAATAAAGTTTCCTTCTTTATATGGACCATAAAGCTCACCCTTTTTCATAGAATAAATTATCGGCTCCATTTCTTTAGAGAAAGAATTCCCAAAAACATATGAATCATAGAAATTAATTGCTGAATTTAAATTTAAAAACTCTTCATTATCATTAGTATTTTTAAATCCTAATACTTTTTTGGTTTTTTTTGTATCAAAATCAAATTCCTCGCGATCCTTCAACAGCTCTTTAAGTTGAGTTTCTATTTGTTTTTGATCACTTTCCGAAGGGTTTTCTTCAAACTTAACATATATCAGATCTCGAGATACTTTAACCTCAAAATCATTTTTGTTTTGTTGCATATATTTCTTAACATCAGACTTTGTAACTTTTATCAAGGAATCAGGTATTGATGTATAGGGAATCTTAACATATTTTAAATCAACATTATCATTTTCATAAGCATGCTGAATCTTGCTATCAAACACAGTAGAATTCAATGCTGATCGCACAAGATCAAAATAAATTTTTTCTAGTCCTGAAGATGCAACTGTAGATTCATAATTATTCCAGGATTCATAATTAATTTGAGAACCTTGCAAGTTCATAGTCTCAGGTGAGATTTCTTTTAAATTAGATATGAATTCATTTAGTTTTCTCTGATCAAATTCACCTTCAGAATTTCTAAACTCATCAAATGAAAATAAATTATTCTTTAATAAGTCTCGCATCAGGTTTTTTTCAACATTAATTCCTAATTTTTCATATTCAGAAGCAAGAATTAATCTTCTCAATTCAGCATCCCAAATAGTATTCATTGATTGAATATTTGATCTTGAAGTTCTATTTTGACGTTCTAAATTTTCTACCTTTCTCATGAAATCTTCTCTTTCCATTTCAATTCCATTTACTGTAGCAACAATATTCTGATCACCAGGCAAAACACCTCCTCCTTTGTTTATTACATCTGCAAAAACAAAAGAAAATAATGCCATTGCAATTATTATGATTAAAAACAATGATCTTTCTCGAATTTGATTTAAAACTGCCATTTAAAAATTAATTTAAAATATAGTGGCCAAAAATAGCATTTTATTGTTAATTATGAAAACTTAAACATCTATGTTTAGAGAAACTAAATTAATCCTTGTATTAGTAACATCTAAAATTTTAAATGAAAAATTACCTACTTTAATTTCTTCGTTTATTTTGGGGATCTCTTCGGCACTATTTACAATTAGCCCTCCTAAAGTTTCATATTCTTCACTAACTGGTAATTCTAATTTATACTTTTCGTTAATGTAATCTACCTCAATTCTAGCAGAAAATTCATAATCATTGTCAGATATTTTGTTTTCTAACAACTCATTATTATCAAATTCATCATCAATTTCTCCAAAAAGCTCTTCTACAATATCTTCTATAGTTATCATTCCTGAGGTACCTCCATATTCATCTAATACTATTGCTACAGTCCTTCTCTTTGCTGTCAATAAGTTTAGAACATCTTTAATGTGCATAGATTCTGGTATAAATTCAACTGGCATTAATATTGATTTAATTGTTTTTGGTTTCTGAAACAAATCTGATGCATGTGCATATCCTAAAATATCATCAACTGTTTCCTTATAAATTAAAATTCTAGAATAACCTGAAGAAATAAATAAAGATTTTAAATTGCTAATGTAATCATGTATTTCAATTGCTGCTAATTCAATTCTAGGAATCATTATATCCCTTGATTTTAAATCTGAAAAATCCAATGCATTTTGAAATATTTGAACTTCACTATCTATTTTTTGATCTTCTTCAACCGCCTCAATTTGTTCATTTATATAATGTCCTAATTCATCCTTTGAAAAGAGAAGTTGTTTGCTGTCTCCATTTGAATTAAATAAAATTCTAAGAAAAGCATCTGAAATCCATATCACAAAATCAGAAATGAAATAAAAAATTATATAGAAAAAATATGCTGGTAGTACAAATATTTTAAAAAATTTTAATGAATAAATCTGAAAAAATACTTTTGGTAAAAATTCAGCTGTAATAAGAATAATAAATGTTGATACTATTGTTTGGTTAAATAAATTTAAGTCAAATTCTCTAGTTAATAATGCTCCCATTGAAAATCCATATATTACTAATGCTATATTGTTGCCAATAAGCATAGTAGTTATAAATTTTGAAGGTTTTTTTGTTAAGATTTTTATTATTGATGAAATAAAACCTCTACTCTTTTTTTCAATTTCAATAGAAATCTTATTGCTTGAAACATAGGCGATTTCCATACCAGAAAAAAAAGCAGAAAAAATAAGGGATACGACTATGATAAGTACATCAGGCATAAGAAATTATAATTTACCTCTATCTTTAAATCTCTTCTGATATTTATTTCTAAAACCATATACTAAAACTGCTGAGAGAGCTAGAAATAAGAAAACTATTGACTTAATAAAATCAGTCTTAAAATTTAAAATAAATTCTATAAAAAATACAATAAAGAAAGCTAAATAAGCATATTTAAAAAGCCCTAATAATTTCATATTATAAATTTAATAATTATTTAGGTATATGTGATTGAAAATCAGCTTTGGTCAATACAACAGTATGCATCAGAGTCGCTGCTAGTTTTCCATTTGAATTAAATAATTCACCTTTTATAGTTGCTATGTTTTTTCCTTTTTTGATAATAGTTGCAATAGCAAATACTTTTCCTTCAAATAATGGCCTGTGATGTAAACTGTGAAGATTAGTAGAGTTTGGATATAAAGATCCTTTAGATTCATAAATAATAAGTAAGCTTGTAATATCATCTAATAAAGCAGTCATCATACCTCCTTGAACTGTTCTATTTGGATTAATAGTTTGCTCTGTAAATTCTGCACCTAACTTTAGAAAACCTTGCTTATATTCAATGAAGTTAAAGTTGAATATTTTTCCTGTTCCTCCTCTGGTTTTATGAAAATCTAAATATTTTATAAAATTTTTATCCATAAAAAATTAATCTTCTAAAGTTACATAGCCACTTACATCTAAAAAAGTTATTTTTTCAAAACTTTTGTCAGAATCAAATCCTGATCCATAGATATCCTTGTCAGCTGAAATAAATTGAAATGGATAATTTGTAAATAGCCACTCTTCTACTCTATTGTAATACATTTGATCAGTTATTAAAGTATCTTTTAGGTGAGTTGTAATTATAACATTTTTTCTTAAATCAATTAAATCTGTATTAGAATATGAAATTGCATAATCAGCAGTAATTACACTCTTGTTTTTATTTTTATCAAATACAGTAATTTCAACCTTATTAGGAAATTCGAAATAAGGAAAGTCCATATTAGTAAAATTATACATTTTTGGGCTTTTCAAAATTGAACTTACAAGTCCTGAATCTGTATACACAGTATTTATATTTTCAGCTGCTGAAATTGATGATTTTGATGAAGTATTATTAATTACATTTTCTAAATCATTATTACATGAAATAATTAGAAAAAAAAATATCAAAAAACTTGTTTCTTTCAAATCTATAAATTAGGTACTTTAACCGTTCTTCCTATCCAACAACCTACACTAATTATTTCGCCTTCTCTTCCGGAAGAAAAGATTTCACTTTTTTGAGGAGCTTTAGCTAAATAGTTTTTAGAACTTTGATTAGCTATTTTTTTTAATTTGCCGTCAACTCTACTTGCTTTAAGTGCTTCATTAGATGCTAGCCAATATACTGATCTTTGATTAAAATTATCAGAACCACAATTTTTTGCACTACTAGCGTACATCTGAGCAATAGCTAAATAACATCTTCCCATAGATGGGTTAAATCTAAGAGCTTGCGTATAATAAGATCTAGCTCTAGAAAATAACCCATCTTTTTTAAATTGCGTTGCAATCCTAAATAATATTTTAGCTTTTTCGTATCCATCATTTTCAAGATCAATTGCTTGATTATAATATTCAAGAGCTTCGGATGATTTTCCATCTTTTGCTTTAATAATCCCTAAATAATAAGCTGTAGAGGCATTTGGATCCAGAATGTTTTTTTGCTGAAGAATTTTAACAAATAACTCAGAATCCATACATTCCTTGTTAAATAATCTATTTAAAGCCCTTTGTAGCCAAACTCCACTCTCTTTATTATCTTCATAACTTCTATCATATAAAATAATCAAATTCTCACAATTTGCTCTGTCTCCGACCTTCTTTTCCATTCCTTTTGAAATTTGATCATATGCTTTTAAAAAACTATTATATGAACTAACTCTTTTTTTGTCTTTAGGTGACAATTCTACATCAGACTCTGAAATTTCTTCTGGCAAGAACTTGTTTACTTTATTTGTGTAATTTTTAATTTCCATCTCTACCTTTTCAGAAATTTCATCATACTTAGTAAAAAGTTCTTCAGCAGATTTTAAATCTTGGTCATAAAGATCAACTATCAATCCAAAGTAAGTGTATAAATTTTTTGGATTATTAAATGTTTTTTCATCAGTAATAAATGCACTATCAAACATATTATATACTTCAGGTTTTGTAATGTTTAATTCACTCATATAATCATATTTGAGCTGAGCTGACTTTGCTAAAATATCACCAAGAGGAGTTTTATCAGGGAAATTAATTCTCTTTTCATTCCATAATTTCACTAAATCATTAATATATTCAACTTTTTGATCTGCTGAAGAATTTTTAATCATATGTTTTAAAATTCTTTCCCCATAGACAAATATTGCGCTATTAAATTTTGGATTTCTTTTTCTTAACTCCATCCATGGTTCATATGCGGCATCATAATTTTTAGCTTTTACATATTCACTAAAAATTGATAATGAATTAATATCATCCTCATTTGTTTGTGAACTAACATTTAGTGAAACAAAGAAAAAATTTAATACTATTAAAAGCCTCGAAAGTATTCTCATAATTAATTATATTTTCTTTTTACAAACCATCTGTCATTTAAAGATAAACTTAATTGAAATTTAATAAAATTTTCCTCTACTAAATTACTGTCAGTTGTGCCTCTTTTTCCAATTTCAATAACAGTATTAATATTTGAAAAAAGTCTACCAACTGGTATCCCTAACCCAAAAGTTATGCCAACCTCTTTAATAGATTGATTATTAATATTTAAACCTGTTTTTTCAAAATATATTCCAGACCTATAAACTATTCTTTTAAATAACTTGTTAAAAGAATTATAATCTGGAATATAAAACCCACCTATTGATAAAACAGATGAATCTTCAAAAAAAGTATTTTGGATATTTAAAAAATCAGAAGAAAATACACTACTTTTTATGGCGCTATATTCTGTACCAATAAACCAATTCCTTATTGAGCCAATTCCTAATCCAATAGAGATTTTAGATGGCATTTTTAAATCAGTTTCTTGAAGACCCATTGATAATAAATCAACTTCAATTTCATTTATTGGATATTCAATATTTGTTGTCTCATTTATAATTACAGAGGCAAATGTTCTCTTATTTTTAGAAGTTAAATTATATTCAGGCGAATACGTAAAAGAAGTAGTTAATTGAATCTTTTCATTAATCATTGAATTATATGAAATACCCAAATTATAATTAACACCACTCAAATCTGATCTATTTATTTCTCTAGCTTGATAATCTAATGGTAAACCCTCATCATCATATAGAAATTCTAAAGCACTATTTTTGATATTTCCAAAATTGTAATGTATATCTAAACCGACACTCAAGTTTTCTAAAAGTTGGTAACCAAAGCCTAAAAAGGCTTTGTTTATACCACCGTTTCCATAATATTTATATTCCAATAAATCATCCGGATTTCTAGATTCTAATTTATACCCAACAGAAGAATGGGGAATTAACCCAAAACCCATACCAAATTTACCCATTGGAATATTTAATCCTAAATAATCGAATGTAGTAGTGGTAGATTCATCTGATGCATTGGAAGTTTTTAATTCAGTTTCAGCATGCCCAACCCCAATTGTGAATTTAACTAGTCTTGCCTCATTATTAAAAGAAAACATGTTTTTTCCAGTATATGAAGCTGGATTTCGAAAATTCATGTGAATGCTATCATTGTATATACTTACTCCACCCATAGCTCTATTTTCTGTAGTTCCCTTAAATTTGAGACTACCTATTCCATAAAATGAGTAAGGGGAAGATGTGCCTTCTTGCCCCTGAATATTAAAGCTTACAAATAATAATATTATGGGTAATATTCGTTTTATCAATCTTCTATATTTAAATTTAAAATAAAATTTAGACCTTCTAATAAAAAATTTCGATTCGCAAAGATGCTAATTTTTAATGGTTTAGACAAGAAATCTGAATCACCTCCAGTTAAAATAATGTTAATATCCTTGTATTGTTTCTCATATAATGATATATATTCTTTAATTTCATATACTATCCCATTTATTACTCCTGAATGAATCGAATCCTCTGTAGAAGAGCCTATAATCTGAGAAGGAATTTTTTTTTCTAATTTAGGCAGGTTTGATGTTTTTTCACTTAACACATCATATCTCATATTAATTCCTGGGGAAATAGAGCCTCCATAATAATTTCCTGTAGCATCAATAAAATCAGTTGTAATACATGTTCCTGCATCAATAATTAATACATTATTATTAGGATAATGTTTAATTGCTGCACTTACTAAAGCTTTTCTATCTGACCCAAGTGTTTCTTTACTTTTATACATATTATTAAAAGGTAATTTTAATTTATCTGATAAAAAATAGGCCTTATTAAGTTCTGTTTTATTAATTATTGTAGAATTCTTGATAGTAGAAACATTAGAAATTATAGTATTATTAACCGCATTATATTTACTTAAAAATTCATTTATTCCATCAAAAGTGTTTTCAACATTAAAAATATCTATTTCAATAATATTATAGGACTGAAATACTGCAATTTTTGTATTAGTATTTCCTATATCAATAATTAAATTCATATTATAAGTTGTTATTCAAATTTACAAAAGGATTATTTATAATAATTATTTTGCTCAATAATAAAAATGCATCTATATTTGAGGCTCATTTTAAGGTACCTTAGCTCAGTTGGTAGAGCAACGGACTGAAAATCCGTGTGTCCCTGGTTCGATTCCTGGAGGTACCACAACCCCCTTTTAAGGGGGTTTTTTGATTAATTATGATTAACTTTATGTTCTGCCTAAAAATCATACTATGGATCATGCAATAGAATTTTTAAGTACTGAATGGATAATAACTGCATTAAGCAGCATAGCTTTTATCCTATTTATTCTATATATGGGTAAAATTAGTAATGAAAAAAATAAAATTAAGTTTATTAAGTTTATTGCTTTTATAATGATCTTTTTCACTATTACTAATCATGTTATACATCTAATTAACGGAACTTGGACATTGGACAAACAGATCCCTGTACATCTTTGTGGAATTTCCGCTTTAATTTGCTGTTTTATAATTTTTATCCCCAAAAACAAAAGACAATTTCTGTTCGAGTTTCTTTTTTATTGTGGAGTTATAGGTGGAGGAATGTCCATATTTACTCCATTAATTGATAATTATTATGGATCAGTTAACTTCTTTTATATTCAATTTTTTGTAAAACATACAATTATTATAGCCTTCCCTATTTATTTAAGAAATTATCTGAATATGGAATTAAGAACATATTCATGGCTAAAAACATTCATTGGTTTAAATGTTCTTATAGCCTTTATAATGCCATTAAATCATTTTATAGGTTCAAATTACATGTATTTAGCAGAAGTTCCAGCAGTAGATAATCCTTTAATTCTTACTACTAGATGGCCATATTATGTGTTAACCTGGGAACCAATTATATTAACTTTAATTTTAATTGTATATTATTTTTGTAAACCAAAAAAGGCTTAATTTTTTGAATTAATATTAGAGAATGAAGATATTTGCTAAATTTTATTTATTAATCCAATTTGCCCTTATTGCCCTGGTTATAAGTTGTAATAATCAACCATACAAAAATACTAATACTAAAATTTATGAATCATTAGATATATATTCTGATTCAATTAATCAAGCTAAAATTGATAATACCAATCTAAATACTATAAATATTTTAAATAATTGGATTGAATATCAAGAATTAAAAGGAGTTATTAGTTCATTAGAAAATCAAGAGGTTTCTTTTTTTAAAGATAATAAAGAATATATTGGCAAATTTTTTGATGAATTAGAAAAAAGCATACCAAAATCAATAAAAAAGCCAGGTATTATTTCTAGAATAAGTGTTTTAGAAACAAAATTTATGATACTTGAAAGTCACTTTACAGCAAATATTATCAATGAAAAATTAACGAAGGATAAGATTAATAATATATTATATGCAAACTCAAATTTTCTATATCAAATAAATAAGTTAATTGAAAAGTCAAATCAAAGGATTCAGAATTAATCTTGTTTCTTTTGAGCATTTAATGCGTCTTTGCTAATTTTAGCCAAATTGAAATTTGGAGCTATAGCTAAAGACTCATCCATTATGGCTATAGCTGCATCAATATTTTGTTCTCTATTTTCCTTAAATTTTACTAAGCCTTTTAAATATAAAAATCCTGCTTTCATTGGAACCTGATATTGAGCTTGCCCTTCATAGTAAGTTCTCATAATATCACTACTTGAATTTGCTATTCCAAAAGTTATATTCTTTGTAGCACCCATTAAATCATCTAATTGAATTTTTATATCAGCCAATTCATATGCAACAATAGGATTAGGTTTTCTTTTAAACAACTCTTCATAATGAACAAGAGATCTTTCAAGCTCATTTAAACTTTGAAGTGAAATAGCTTTTACCTCAACTGCCATATCAGAATCATTTTCATTACTTTCAATACCAATTGTATTTAAAGCTTGAATATACCTTCCTTCGTTCATGTATAGTACGGCAAGGGTGTCAGCTCTAGCCTGATTAGGCTCTAGCACATTTATGTGTGTTAAACCATTTATTACACCTTGAACATCTCCTTGAGATTTCATTTTTTCATAATAATTCTTGTAATGATTCAAAAGATAATTACTGTCCTGACTGTAACTAAATGAAGCAATAAAAAATAATAATATAATATATAAATTTCTCATAATTTTACATTTTGTAATGACAAAACTATTAATAATTAATATTTAAAATACAATTTGTATTAAAAATTGGTCAAATATCATTAATTTTTAATTAATTATGAATTTATCAAATAAAATTATTGGTTTATTTCTTGGACCTATAGTATTCACTTTTATACTTCTTTTCTTTAATCCCGAAGGGTTAAATTATGAAGCTAAGTGCATATTGGCATCAACTGCATGGATGGCAGTATGGTGGGTGACTGAATGTGTGCCAATAGCAGTAACGGCCTTACTTCCAATAGTTCTTTTTCCTGCATCTGGGGGATTAGATCTTCAATCTACAACTGCGTCTTATGGTCATAAATTAGTTTTCTTATTTGTTGGTGGATTTATTATTGCACTTGCAATTGAAAAGTGGAATTTACATAAAAGATTAGCATTAAATATAATTCGAGTAACTGGATCAAAGAAATCAAAGGTTATTTTAGGATTTATGATTGCAACTGCATTTTTATCTATGTGGATGACAAATACAGCTACTTCAATTATGATTCTACCTGTTGGTTTGGCAATTATTGCTCAACTAAAAGATGATCCTAACACTATTGAAAATGAAAATTTAGTTTTTGGTAAATCTCTTATGATAGCGATTGCTTATAGTGCTTCAATTGGAGGAATGTCTACACTAATTGGCACCCCTCCAAATATGGTTCTTGCTGGGGTTGTAGAACAAAGCTATGGCATTAAAATAAACATGTTTGATTGGATGAAATTTGGAGTACCAATCAGTGCAAGTTTACTAATTATTTGTTGGCTGTATCTAACTAAAATTGCTTATAAATTTCCTAATGAAGAATTTGCATCTGGCAGAAAGGAAATACTAAATCAAATTAAATTATTAGGTAAATTTTCACATGAAGAATTTAGAGTATTAATTGTTTTTGCTCTAACAGCAATTGGTTGGATTTCTAGTGGTTTTATTGAAGAATTTATTCCAAAAATTGATGATACGATAATTGCAATTGCATTTGCAATAACTTTATTTATAATACCAACAAAAAATAAATCAGATGACAAGACTCTTTTAGTTTGGAAAGATACAGTTAAACTTCCTTGGGGCATATTATTATTATTTGGTGGTGGTATGGCAATTGCTACTGCTTTTGGTAAAAGTGGCCTTTCTTTTTGGATAGCTGATTTACTAAGGAATCTTAATGGTATACCATTAATTCTTGTAATATTAATAATTGTTACATCAATTAATTTGCTTACTGAAGTTACTTCAAATATGGCAACTACTGCAATGCTTCTTCCAGTTTTAGTAACTATTGCTCTTGCAATTCAAGTTCATCCTTATTTCTTATTGATTAGTGCAACATTAGCTTCATCATGCGCCTTTATGCTACCAATATCTACACCTCCAAATGCTGTAGTATTTGGATCTGGCCTATTAAAAATAGAAGATATGTTTAAAAAAGGAGTCTGGATGAATATATTATCAATAATTATTATAACAATGGTTGTATACTATATTCTACCATTTGTCTTTGATGTTTCGTCTGATTTAATTCCTATAAATTAAAATTGATCTAACAACTTTGATTGATCTTTTATAGCATCTTTAAATTCATTAGCAGTCCTTTCAACTAATTCTTGTACAGAAATATCATCTAATATATTAGTTACACCTTGTCCAGCAGACCAAATAGTACTCCATGCCTTAGCCTCAGCTTGTGCTGCATCAAGTTCCTTGCCAAAATCAATCTTAGCTTTTCTTGCCCACATATCTTCAGTTATTCCCATAGATTCTAGGCTAGGTCTTAAAAAACTGGCAGGAACTCCAGAAACCGCAGCAGTGTATACAATATCTGTTGCACTAGAGTCTATTATCATCTGTTTATAACCCTCTGGTGCCCTACTTTCTTTTGTGTTAATAAACCTAGTGCCCATATAAGCTAAATCTGCTCCCATTTGCATTGCTGAAGCAACATCTCTACCATTACTTATACATCCTGAAAGAATAATAGTTTTATCAAAAAAAGTTTTAACTTCAGAAATTAATGCCATAGGATTTATTGTTCCTGCATGACCTCCAGCACCTGCAGAAACCAAAATTAATCCATCAACTCCAGCCTCCGCTGCCTTTTCAGCATGACGCTTTTTTATAATATCATGAAGCACAATACCTCCATAGCTATGAACAGCATCAACTAATCTTGAGACAGCTCCAAGAGAAGTAATAATTATCGGAACCTTATGTTTTATACAAATTTTTAAGTCTGCTTGAACTCTTGGATTTGTATTATGTACAATTAAATTGACTCCAAATGGTGCAGGTTTTATTCCAGTCTCCTTCTCAAATTCATCAAGCTCTGACTTAATTTGAATTAACCACTCTTCAAAACCTTCACTTGTTCTTTGATTTAACGCTGGGAATGTCCCTACTATTCCATTTTTACAACATTCAATTACAAGTTTAGGTCCAGAAATTAGAAATAACGGTGCAGCAATAACAGGTATAGACAACCCATCAAATAAGGATATTTTATTTTTCATATCGTTAAACTTTTAATACAAGCTTGCCTAATTTATTACCTGAAAATAGTTTAAGAAATGCTTTGTGAAAGTTTTCAATTCCTTGAACAATTGTGTCATTATTTTTTAACTTTCCTTCTTTAAACCAAGTTGCTATATCCACAAAAGCTTTCTGATAATTATCCTTATAATCAAAAACCACCATACCTTTCATGCTGGCTCGGTTAACCAATAAAGACATATAATTAGAAGGACCTTTGACTTTTGTTTTATTATTATACTGAGATATGGCTCCACATATTACTATTCTTGCATTTCTATTAATTCTCAATAGTACTGCATCCAAAATTTCTCCTCCAACATTATCAAAATACACATCAATTCCGTTAGGGCATTTTTCTTTTAATGAAGTATATATATTCTCATTCTTGTAATCAATTGCATCATCGAATCCTAATTCATTGATAAGTAAATCACACTTTTCTTTTCCTCCAGCTATTCCAACAACTCTACATCCTTTTATTTTAGCAATTTGACCTACTAAACTACCTACTGCCCCAGCAGCAGCAGAGACTAAAACCATGTCACCTTCCTTGATTTCGCCTTCTTGTAAAATTCCAAAATATGCAGTCATTCCCGGCATTCCAAGGTATCCAAGAAATGTCGGCAATGGAATATCGCCTGGATATATTTTATTGTAATTCTCCCCAGAACTTATACAAAATTCTTGTGCACCACCCCATCCTGACACAAATTGTCCAACTTTAAATTCGTCATTGTTTGATTTAATTACCTCACCTACTGATCCAGCTCTCATTACTTCTCCAATTTGAACAGGAGCAATATATGATCGACTATCATTCATCCATCCTCTCATGGCTGGATCTAATGAGATATAATGGTTTTTGATTAAAAACTCATCCTGATCTAAATCTCTTACATCAGATTCTACATATTCCCAAATTGATTCATCAGGGATACCAACAGGTCGCTTGGTAAAAATTACTTGTTTATTTTTCATGTTTTTTAAATTTAATCCCCTGTCCAATTAGGTTTTCTTTTCTCTTTAAACGCCTTAAATCCTTCTTTAGCATCGTTAGATTTAATTGTCTCATTTAACATATCTAATAGATATTGATGTTGATTCGGCTTTACAGTAATATGACTATATGCTTCTAATCCAAGTCTAATTGCAGTTGGAGAGTTTTCAAATACTTCTCTTACTAAATTTGAAAGGGCATTTTCTATATCGTCTTGATTTGAAAGATGTGTTACGAGCCCTCTTTCTCTTGCTTGGGTTGCAGAAATACTGTATCCCCTAACACACCAATCTAAAACTTGTCTTGGAGGCATAACTTGAATTAGACTTGCCATAACTTGCATAGGAAAAAGACCTCTTTTTACCTCAGGAAGACTAAATCTTAAATTCTCATCAGCTATAACATATAGACAGCCAGCTAAAATTAAAAAACCACCAGCATATACATTTTTCTCAACAACAGAAATAGTAGGTTTATTTATAGAATTAAATAAATCTCCCATTAAAACTTCTTTTTCAGGAATTGGAACTGTAGATTGATGAGGAGCAATATCACCCATCATTGCTTTAAGATCTCCTCCAGCACAAAATACATCACCGTTTGCCTTAAATACAACTACCCAAATAGAGTTGTTGAAGTGGGCATAATGCATAGCAAAAGCTATTTCATTTATCATTTGAGGGTGTAAAGCATTTTTCTTCTCTGGTCGATTTAATGTTATAGTAAATACATGATCATTTTCATCTAATTCAATAAAATCGAATTTATATGATTCTATATTTTCAACATCCTTCTTATTATAAAAATTCATAATCAAATTTTACATTCTAAATACTCCAAAAGAACTAGAGCCTTTAATTTCATTCTTATATACAGCAGCTAATGCTAGAGATAAATATTTTCTAGTATCTCTTGGATCAATAACTCCATCATCCCATACTTCAGATGTTGTATGCCAAACACTCGCTTTTTTATCAGCCTCTTCAGCTAATTTTTCCTTTTGCACTTTAAGTTTTTCTTCATCAATTGGTTTATTTAGTGAAGATGCTGCATTTCTTTTAATTATCTCCATTACTCCAGACAACTGATCTGCCCCCATTACACCAGATTTTACATTTGGATACGAAAATAAGAATCTTGGATCGAATGACCTCCCACACATTGCATAGTTTCCTGCACCATATGAATTACCTACTTGCAAACTAATGTGAGGAACTGTACTTCCAGCGACTGCATGAATTAATTGAGATCCACTGTTAATCATTCCATTTTGCTCATACCGTTTACCTACCATAAAACCTGTGGTATTGTGGATAAATAATAGTGGTGTATTAGATTTGTTTGCTAATTGTATAAAGTGAGTTGCTTTTCTCGCTGATTCAATAAAAATAACTCCATTATTTGCAATGATCCCAATAGGATACCCATTAATTTTTGTCCAGCAACAAAGCATAGTCCTGCCGTAATTTTCTTTAAATTCAATAAATTCAGAATCATCAACAAATCTTTTGATAAGCTCTTTCATATCAAAAGGATTTTTCAAGTTGGCAGGTATGATTCCTAAAATCTCCTCTTTATCAAATTTTGGAACAGATGTATTATTCTCTAAATTATTAGTAGTAGGTTGTTTGACTTTTGAAATCAAATCTTTTGTTATTTCCAAAGCATGTTTTTCATCTTTAGCTAAAAAATCTGAAACACCAGAAATACTACTATGCATTTGAGCACCTCCAAGTTCCTCTTCATTCGCATCTTCATTAGTTGCCATCTTGACTAAGGGTGGGCCAGCTAAAAAAACTTTAGCAGCATTTTTTTGAAAAATTGAATAATCAGACATTCCAGGAACATAGGCTCCTCCAGCTGTGGCATTACCAAAAACTACAGAAATTGTAGGTATTCCTTCCTTAGACCTTTTTGACATTTCCATAAAAAACCTACCATAATTATTGAAGACTCTATCTTGATCTGGCAAATTAGCTCCTCCACTTTCAACAAGATTTATAGTTAACAATTTATTTTCAGAAGCAATTTTCGATAATCTTAAATTTTTTAAACTTGTTGCATAATCAATTGCACCAGCTTTTCTTGTTGCTACATTGGCATTAATTAGGCAAAGGACATTAGATACATAGCCTAAAATAACAACTGTGGTTCCTCCTGCTCCAAAACCATTTTCATGTTTTAAACCTGCAAGAGACATTAATTCAACATGAGGCTTATCCTTATCAAGTAATAGATCTATTTTTTCTCTAGCAAGTAGTTTGTTTCTTTTTCTAGTTCTTTTAATTTTTTCTTTATCTCCTTCTAAACTCGATAATTTGGAGTATGATTCAAGTTCTTTTAACAATTTCTTCATTGAAATCTCATTCTCAATATATTTTGAACTTGTAACATCAATATTTGGTTTTCTTACTTTCATTAAATTAAAATTTGCTTATTCCCAGACAATAACATCACTATTTTCATGCCACTGACTATATTTAGACATAAATCTTTCATCCATTTTTACTCTTTTAATTTTAAGTGTAGGAGTGCAGAGTCCATTATCAGGAGTCCATGGTTCTTTCATAATTATAATGGTTGAAATCTTTCTATGACTAACTTGATCTTTGTTTACAGATTCTAATTTATCTGCAAGTTGTTGTTTTAAAATATTTTTATCAATAGAATTTCCTCCTTCTGATAGTACTACTAGTAGAATTGGTTGAGCTATTCCAAAACCAACTACACACATTTGTTCAAATTCAGTAACATCACCAAATAATGCTTCAATTTTGCCAGGCTCAACAAATTCACCTGTCGTTGTTTTAAATGCATCTTTAACTCTTCCTGTAATATATAAATTTCCTTCCTCATCTATTCTACCTCTATCTCCTGTGTATAACCATCCATTTTTAATAGTATTATTAGTAGTCTCTGGATCATTATAATATCCTTTCATTAGATAGGGACCTCTCATTAATATTTCACCAGTCTCAGAGTCTATCTTAATATCAACTTTTGGTTGTGCTTTTCCAACAGATCCAGGCTTATCAATTACATCACCTGGCAGCTGTGTACAGATGGCACAATTCTCAGTCATTCCATATCCATTGGTTATATTGACTCCTATATTCCTATACCAAACTCTTTGAGATTCTTGCATTGGTGCAGCCCCGGTTACAATAGCTTTTGCCTTACTTAAACCTAATTTTTTCTTTAATACCATTTTTAACAAATAGGACACTATAGGTATACTTAATAGTTTATTTAGCTTTTCTTGAGGAAATTTTGATAAAATACCAGATTGAAATTTTGTATATATTCTTGGTACACCAAAAAATACTGTTGGCTGAACAGCAGCCAAATTTTTAGCAAATGCCTCTATTGATTCAGTAAAAGAAATTGTACCTCCATATCTAAAACATGTCCACTCCACTACAATTCTTTCCGCAATATGATTTAATGGTAAATAAGAAAAGAATGTGTTATTACCATTAAAATCTACCTGCAAAGGATTATACTCAGGAGTTGTTAAACATTCTGTATTTTCATTATTTTGATAATCTAAAACTACTCCTTTTGGAGTCCCAGTCGTTCCCGAAGTAAATATGATTGTCCATATATCACTATGATCAGCATAGTAATCTTCCTGTTGTGGTTCAAATTGATTTATAAAATCAAACCATTGATGACCTTCAGAGATTTTTGAACAACCTTCGTAATGTGGAAAAGCAATTAACGGCATATCATCTGGAACGCCTTTTTTAATTTCATCCCAAGATTCAACTTTACCCATAAAAAGAGCGCTTACATCCCCAAAACCTAGTAGACTTTTTATTTCATTAGAATTTAAATTTGGGAAAAAAGGGACAGAAACATATCCTGCCATGTATATTGCTAAATCAGCTATAATCCATTCTCGACAATTTTTGGACATTAATCCAATATGGCTTTTTGAAGGTAAACCAAGACTTTTTAGTCCAGTAGCTAATTTCCTAGCCATTTGACCAGTTTCTCCCCAAGTATATTCCTCCCAAGTATTGCCAAATGGTTGTCTTAATAAAGGCTTATCTTTTAATTTACTCTCCCATTTATAGAAGTTAAACTTGAATTTATTATTGTTTTCCATAAGTTAGGTTTTCCGTAGAGTTTTGTTTAATTTTTAAGATATTAATTAATTATAAATAAATATAAAATGTAGGTTTTTTTATTTAAATCTACAAATACAACAAAATATTTATGAAATTAACAAGCAAATAATAGTATTAATGATTGAAAAGACAACAAATAATTCTTTTATTTATAACTTTGGCACGAGTTATGCAGCTCAAGTTGTATGTATTGTTAAGTTTAATAACTAAAATATTAGGTTATAAAATTGCAAGAATAATTATAAAATAAAAATAAAAAATTATGAAAACAAAGTATCTATTCTTATTGTTAATCTTAATTTCAGGAATTTCATTTTCACAAGTCACTAATGAAGGTCAACCAACGAGTTGGACTTTAAATCTTGAAACTGAAAGTATCCAGGAAAAATTGATGCCTTCATTTGATATGCAAAGAGTTGCTTCTGAAGATGCAAAAAATGATGGTAAGCAAGGTGTCCCTTGGAGATTTGGACATTCTCATACTGTTGATTTAGGACTTGAGGATGGTACTTGGACTATTTTAGAAAATGGAGATAGAGTTTGGAGAATGTTAATTTCATCTCCAGGAGCAATATCTCTTAATTTTATATTTGATGATTTTTATATGCCAGAGGGTGGAAATCTTTATTTATATTCAGATGACAGAGAAGATTTACTAGGCGCATATACTTCTATTCAAAATCAAGATGATAGAAAGTTAGGTACATGGTTAGTTTACGGAGATAAAGTTTGGTTAGAATATTATGAACCTCAAAATGTTTTCGGAATGGGTAATATTAATATTTCTAATATCATTCATGGATATAGAAATGCTGATAAAAAAACTCATGAAAAAGACTTAAATGATTCGGGTGATTGCATGCTAGATGTAGATTGTGATATTGGTTCTGATTGGCAAGCTCAAAAAGAACATAATAAAAGGTCAGCCGCTTTACTTCTTATGAATAATTCATTATGTTCTGGGGCTTTAATTAACAATACTGCAAATGATGGCACTCCCTTTTTTTTAACTGCTGATCATTGCATTGATGCTGGTACTGCTACTACTGCAGTCTTTAGATTTGGATGGATAAGCCCTACGACATCATGCGCGACTCCAACAAATAGTCAAAATGGCCCCCAAGGAATGACCGTAAGTGGCTCAACTCTAAGAGCAAGTGATCCAGAATCAGATTTTGCATTATTGGAAATTAATCAAGCTATCCCACCAGAATGGGATAGAGTATATGCAGGATGGGATAGATCTGGTATAGTCCCAGATTATACCGTAAGTATTCATCATCCATCAGGAGATGTTATGAAAGTTTCAAGAGATAATCAATCCCCTGGAAAAATTGATTATAATAATCCATTATTTGTTTGGGAAATACTCCAACAATCAGGTGGTTGGGAATATGGTGTTACTGAAGGTGGATCATCAGGTTCACCGCTTTTTGATAATGACGGAAGAATTATTGGTCAATTATATGGCGGCAGCTCTCAATGCTCAGGGCTTTCTGATAACGGGGCGTCTGATATTTATGGAAGAGTAGATAAATCATGGGGTGGAGCAGGGACCTCATCAACTAGATTAAGTGACTGGCTTGACCCATCTGGCACAGGACAAACTATTTTGAATTCTAATCCTACTCTTTCTGATGATGACTTAGCTATACTTAGTATTGATGAACCTGAGTCTGGAAATTTATCAGATACAGAAACAATTACAGTTACTATTCAAAATAATGGAAATAACTCAGCATCTAATTTCGATATTTCATATCAAATTAATGGAGGCGCATTAGTTTCTGAAAATTATTCTAATTCAATTGATTCAGGAACTTCAATTCAATATTCCTTTAATCAAACCGTTGATATGTCAGTTGAAGGAAATTATGAAATTATTGCAACTGTTTCACTTACTAGTGATGAAATTGAAACAAACAATTCACTTACATTAACTATTGAAAATATAGGTGGTGGAGATTGTCCGGAAGATTATGATCTTCCAATTGTATGGCAAGATAATTTTGAATGTCATGATGCATTTGCAATTGCAAATATTGGAGATTGGATTATAGTAGACAATGATGGAGGGACAACTTGGGGAGCAAATGCTGTTGACTTTACAAATGAAGCCTATGTAGGCTCTGGAATTATTTATAATCAGGCACTAGCAACAAATGCAAGTGGAGGAGATATTTCTACATGGGATACCTATGAAGGGAATCAAGGATTATATTTCGTTTCTGCAGTAACAGATTCAGCTCCTAATGACGATTGGATGATAAGTCCAGAGTTTACTTTAGATGGAGTTACGTCTCCTCAATTAACTTTTTGGGCAAAATCTTTAACTGATCAATACGGTTTAGAAAGAATTTCAGTTTATGTGAATGATGTTAACACATCTAATCCTGATCCAGCAACATTTATTGAACTTACTCAATCTCCATATGTAGAGGTGCCTATTGACTGGACTCAATATCAATTTGATTTAAGTGCTTGGGAAGGATCTAGTTTACCAATAAGAATAGCGCTTCATTACCAATCGAATGACGCCTTTGTTCTTCAAGTGGATTCATTTAAGGTAGAAGGAACTCTAGGATTAGAAGAATTTGATGATTCAGAAATAGAATATTATTATAATAGGATATCCAAAGATTTAGATATTAACTCCATGGAAATATTAGACCAAATACAAATATTTAATTTGCTTGGTCAAGAGATTATTTCCAATGAAATAAATTCTATGAATTATAGAATTAACTTATCTAATTTATCTAACTCTATTTATATAGTTAGTATAAAGGCAGAGAATAAAATTAAAAGATTTAAAATCCATATAAATTAAAAATATGAATTATTTCTCTGAAGAACATGAAATGTTTAGAAAGAGCCTTAGAGATTTTCTAAAAAGAGAAGTTAAGCCAAATTTAAATCAATGGGAAAAGGATGGGAAGATTCCTAAAGAAATTTGGGGGAAAATGGGTGATATGGGATTTCTCGGTCTTTCATTTCCAGAAAAATATGGAGGAAGTAACCTAGATTTTTTCTTTGAAGTGGTTCTTAATGAAGAAATGGCAAAACTTAATTCAGGAGGATTTACTATTACGCAACAGGCTGTTCAATATATGTCTGCTCCATATATTTTAAAATATGGAAGTGAATTTCTTAAACAAAAATATTTACCAGGTATTGCCTCTGGAAATTTAATAAGCTGTATTGGAATTACAGAACCAAATGCTGGATCAGATGTTCAAAATATTCAAACAAATGCTATAAAAAAGGGGAATAATTACATAGTAAATGGATCAAAAACATTTATTACAAATGGAATATATGGAGATTTTGTTGTTACCGTTGTAAAAACTGATATAAAAGCCAAATCAAAAGGAATTAGTTTATTAATAATAGATTTAGACTCAAATGGAATAACTAAAACTAAAATTGATAAACTTGGTTGGCGTTCATCAGATACAGCAGAACTTAGTTTTGATAATGTAGTTGTTCCTTCAGAAAATTTAATAGGTGAGGAAGGAAAAGGTTTTTACTATCTGATGAATGGATTACAGTTAGAAAGACTTTGTTTTCTTCCTAGTAGTATAGCTACAATGGAATTTGCAATTTCTGAATCTTTAAATTATATGAAGGAAAGAAAAGCATTTGGAAGAAGTCTTAATCAATTACAAATATTAAGACATAAAATTGCACAATTATCTTCAGAAATAGAAGCGTTAAAAGTGTTTAGCTATCATTGCTGTGATCTATATAATAAAAAGATTTATGATGTAAAACTCTGTTCTATGGGGAAACTACTTTGCACAGAATTACATGAAAAAGTATCTACTCAATGTCTGCAAATTTTTGGAGGCAATGGGTTTACAGAAGACTATCCAATGGCTAGGATGTATAGAGATTGCAGAGTTGGAACTATCGGAGGTGGAACTTCAGAAATCATGAGAGAGATAATTGCTAAAATTGTAATAGATGGCAAGGATTATTCAGCTAAATCAACTAAATAATAAAACTGAATTAACTAATCTATGGGAAAATTAAATGGTCAGGTAGCTATTGTAACTGGAGGAGCTAGAGGGATTGGAGAAGGCGTATGTAAAATTTTCTGTGATCAAGGAGCAACCGTTGTTATTTGGGATATTATAGATGAGGGTCAAAATACGTGTAACAAAATAAAACAAACTGGTGGAAATATAATTTTTCAAAAAGTAAATGTAACTAATCAGTCATCTGTAGACAAAGCTGTAAAAGAAATAATTAGTCAATATAAACGAATTGATATTTTGATTAATAATGCAGGTATTATAAGAGATAGATCCTTTTTAAAAATGTCAAGAGATGAATGGGATCAGGTTATTGATGTAAATATCAATTCACTTTATATTACTACAAAAGCTGTACTGCCTCATATGAAGGAATCAAAATATGGAAGAATTATAAATGCATCTTCAATTAATGCATTTCAAGGGGCATTTGGTCAAGCAAATTATTCAGCTTCTAAAGCTGCAATTGCTGGTTTCACTAGGGCTCTATGTAAAGAAACTGGAAAATATAATATAACTGTTAATGCTGTAGCCCCAGGATTTATTAAATCTGAGATGTCTGATTCAATGCCCGAAGAAATAATTAAAGGAGCTATATCTATGATACCCGTTGGAAGAATTGGAACACCAGAAGACATGGGATATGTCTATTTATTCCTTGCTTCAAAAGAAGCTAGTTTTATAAATGGTATTGTATTGCATGCAAATGGAGGCGCAATGCCAATGTAATTTATTGATAATAAATGCCACAACTAATCATAAATAAACCTTACTCTACAGAAATAAATCAATTATCTGACCTAAAAAAATATGTCAATAAAGAAATTGGCCTTTCAGAATGGATTACAGTTACTCAAGAACAAATAAATTCATTTGGGAAAATTACTGATGATAATCAATGGATTCATATTAATCCTGAATTATGTGAAAAATTTTCGCCTTATAAAACAACGGTTGCTCATGGGTTTTTTGTTTTATCTCTTGCTCCTAAGTTTTGTTATGAAATATTGAAATTCAAAAAATTAAGTATGGCTGTTAATTATGGGTGTGATAAAGTTAGATTTATGAGTCCAACTAAAGTTAATTCATTAATAAGGGGCAGAATTTCTCTTATTTCATGTGAAGAGATAGAAAGAGGAATTAAGTATAAACTAAAAATAATATTTGAATTAAAAGACCAAGAAAAACCAGCGTGTGTGGCTGAATTTATTTCTATAGCTTATAACTAAAATATTTAAGATTATTTATTATTCCGATTTGGAATTTTTTAGCTTTTCTAATTGATATTCTATTTCAGAATCTTCAATTTTTTCAAATAATAATTCTGCCTTATTAATTTTAATTCCTGGTTTTATTAGAATTTTACCAGATTCTATACTATTCCAGGTCCAATTAATAGAATGATTATTAGAATTAAGTATATTCTTTAATTTCTCAGATGCAAATGGCAAAAAAGGCTCACCAATTATAGCTAAAATAGAAGAAATTTGAAGTGACACAAACATAATATCCTTAACTCTATTTGGATTAGTTTTAATAAGTTTCCATGGCTCATGATCTGCTAAATATTTGTTTCCATTTCTAGCAATATTTATGTACTCATTACAAGCTTCTCTAAATTTAAATCTTTCAATGAGTTTTTTAATTAATATAGACTGCTGATTAATTCTATTTAATAGCTTATTATCTTCTTGATATAGATCTATTGACTCAGGTATAATCCCTTCATAATATTTATTAATTAATACCACTACTCTATTAATAAAATTTCCATATATAGCAACTAATTCATTATTATTTCTTGCCTGAAAATCCTTCCATGTAAAGTCATTGTCCTTATTTTCAGGTGCATTTACAGTTAATACATATCTTAAAGCATCTTGCTTATTTGGAAAATCTATTAAATACTCTGGCAACCATACAGCCCAATTATTAGATGTGGATATTTTTGATCCTTCTAAATTTAAAAATTCATTAGCTGGAATATTTTTTGGCAAAATATAATCTCCATGTGCTTTTAACATTGCAGGGAAAATTATACAGTGAAATACTATATTGTCTTTACCTATAAAGTGGATTAATTCTGTATCCTTATTCTTCCAATATTTTTGCCAATCTAAATTGTTATTATTAGCCCATTCTTTAGTTGATGAAATATATCCTATAGGAGCATCAAACCAAACATATAGAACCTTGCCATCAGAATCATTTAGTGGTACTGAAACACCCCAGTCTAAATCTCTTGTAACAGCTCTTGGTTTTAAGCCATCATCTAGCCAAGATTTACATTGACCAAATACATTAGACTTCCAATCAGATTTGTGTTTTTTTAAAATCCAATCCTCTAAAAAGGGTTGAAATTCATCTAACTTTAAATACCAATGTTTAGTTTTCTTTAAGGATGGTGAATTCCCAGTTATTGAAGATTTAGGGTTAATTAGATCAATTGAGTTGTGACTTGTACCACATTTTTCACATTGATCTCCATAAGATTTTTCATAATCACATTTTGGACATTTGCCAATAATAAATCTATCAGGAAGAAATTGGTTTGCCTCTATGTCATAATATTGTTCTGTTGTTATTTCCTTAAAAAAATTATTATTATAAAGATGTAAAAAAAAATCTGATGCAGTTTTATGATGTAGTTTTGAAGATGTTCTAGAATAATTATCAAAAGAAATACCAAAATCTTCAAATGACTTTTTAATGTTAGTATGATATCTGTCTACAATGTCTTTTGGAGTTAAACCTTCTTCTTTAGCTTTTATAGTAATTGGGACTCCATGCTCATCACTACCACATATATAGGCAACATCATTTCCAATTAATCTCATAAATCTAGAAAAGATATCAGCAGGAATATACACGCCAGCTAAATGTCCTATATGAATAGGCCCATTAGTATAAGGAAGTGCTGCTGTTACTGTGTAAGTTTTCATCAAAATTTATTGATTATATTAGTAAAAGTAAACATTTTGTATCTTATTAAGAAGAGTAACTTTATAAGTTCCATTATATTTATTAAAAATTAAAATTATGAGTATAAATAAGTTAGTTTACTTATGTTTAATAATTCTTACGACAACAATAACATTTAATAAAAATTTTGCAAATAATATAGAAGAAATGAATAATAATCTAATAAGACCTGAGTATCTTAAAGCTGGAGACACAATTGCAATAGTTGCTCCTTCTGGTATTCTAAATGATCATCAAAACTATATTGATAAAGCTAAAAATCTTTTAGAAGACTGGGGGTTAAATGTAGTTATTGGGGAAAATATCTATAATAACTATGGTCATTTTTCAGGAACTGATGAAGAAAGGACTAATGACTTTCAAAAAGCTCTTGATGACAATACTATAAGTGCTATATGGTGTGCAAGAGGGGGCTATGGAGCCATGAGAATTATAGATAATTTAGATTATTCTGAATATATAAAGAATCCTAAGTGGATAATCGGTTATTCAGACATAACTGCAATACATAATGACCTAAATATTCTTGGAAGTGAGTCAATTCATAGTATAATGTGCAAAAGCCTAGAAGATAAAGACATTAAAAGTGATGAATCAATTAAAGCATTAAAACGAGTTCTATTTGGAGAGAAATTGTCCTATAATTTTAAAAATATTGAAGAAAACAAATTAGGAAAAACGAAAGGACAAATTGTAGGAGGAAATTTAACTCTTATTCACTGTCTAATAGGCTCTAAATCATCAATCAATACTGATAATAAAATATTATTTATAGAAGATCTAGGAGAATATCTGTATCATATTGACAGAATGTTAGTCTCACTAAAAAGAGCTGGATACTTTGATAAATGTAAAGGGTTAATAGTCGGGGACTTTAGTGATCTTAGAAAAAACACTACTCCATTTGGAAAGAATTTGAAAGAAATTATTTTAGATGCCGTTAAAGATTTTGATTTTCCAGTATTATTTGAATTTCCTGCAGGACATGAAAAATTAAATATGCCATTAATTCTTGGTAGAGAAATAATAATGGATATTAATGAATCTTATTCTAGTGTTCAGTTTTTATAATTTTCTCTAACAATTTTTGAGCTGAACTTATTGAATCTATTTTAAAAAATTTAATAACCATTCTATTTCCATCTTTTGTATACTTTTCTGAAATATTAGATAACTTAGAATTTAAATTTACAAACTTGATAAGTTTGAGAAAATTTACATTATTATCATTATTACCAATAAAATAACATATCAAAGTATTTCTTTTTAGAATAATCTTATCAAAATCTAACTGAATACCTAACCACTTTAATTCAATACTTTTTAATAAATCTACTACTTGAAATGGCAATTGTCCAAATCTATCAATAAGGTTTCTGTTAAAAAGCTCTAATTGATCTTGTTTAGTTATTTTATTTAATTCTGAATACAACTTTAATCTTTCGGAATTAGAATTAATATAATCATCAGGGAATAATAGTTCAAAATCTGTATCAAAATTTAGTTGTCTTTTATATAATTTTTGATGATCAAAATCTAAATCTTTAAATTCATTATTTTTTAATTCCTCTATTGCTTCATCTAATATTTTATTATATGTTTCAAATCCCATTTCATTAATAAAACCAGATTGATTACCTCCCAATAGATCTCCAGCACCCCTTATTTCCAAATCCTTCATTGCAATATTAAAACCACTTCCCAATTCTGAATAATATTCTAAAGCTGTGATTCTTTTTCTTGCCTCATCTGTCATTTTTGAATATTCTGGAGTAATCAAATAACAGAATGCTTTTTTATTACTCCTACCCACTCTGCCTCTCATTTGATGTAAATCACTTAAACCAAAATGATTGGCATTATTAATAAATATTGTATTAGCATTTGGTACATCTAATCCACTTTCAATAATAGTAGTACTAACCAATATATCAAAATCTCCATTAATAAACCTAATCATTAATTCCTCTAATTTTTTACCTTTTAATTGGCCATGAGCAACTTCAATTATAGCTTGTGGAACTAAGCTCCTTAATAAATCTGCAACATCACTAATATTATTTATTTTATTATTAACAAAAAATATTTGACCTCCTCTTTCAATTTCATAATTAATTGCATCCACTATAATTTTATTATCATATCTAATTACTTTAGTATCAATAGGGTATCTATTTGGTGGTGGAGTAGTAATAATTGATAAATCTCTAGCTGCCATAAGACTAAATTGTAGTGTTCTGGGTATTGGCGTTGCTGATAGAGTTAGTACATCTATATTCTCTTTTAGACTTTTTAATTTTTCTTTTACTGAAACTCCAAATTTTTGTTCTTCATCTATAATTAAAAGTCCAATATCTTTAAACTTTATTTTTTCATTTATTATCTGATGTGTTCCTATAATTATGTCAATATTTCCATTATACAAATTATAAATAACATCATTCTTTTCTTTTGTAGATCTAAATCTATTTAAATAATCAATTGATATTGGGAATTCTTCCAGCCTACTAGTAAATGTTTTATAATGCTGAAAAGCTAATATTGTTGTGGGGACTAATACAACTACTTGTTTATTATTGTCAACTGCTTTGAATGCTGCCCTTATTGCAACTTCAGTTTTTCCAAAACCTACATCTCCACAAACAAGCCTATCCATAGGTTGATCTGTTTCCATATCAGATTTAATTTCAGAAGTAACTTTTAACTGATCCTGAGTATCTTCGTATATAAATGAAGCTTCTAACTCTGTTTGCAGATATGAATCTCTCTGGTATCTATAACCTTTTTTTCTTTTTCTTTTTGCATATACTTTAATTAAGTCATATGCTATTTTCTTTACTTTTGATTTTGTTTTCTCTTTTAATAAAGCCCATGCTTTACTTCCTAATTTATATATTCTTGGCACTTTGCCATCTTTACCGCTATATTTTGATATTTTGTATAACGAATGTATACTTAAATACAAAATATCTCTTTCTCCATAAATTAGTTTAATAGCTTCTTGTATTTTCCCATCTACATCAATTTTTTGTAATCCACCAAAAATTCCAATTCCGTGATCAATATGAGTAACATAATCACCTTTGTTTAACCTGTTAATTTGTCTTAGATTAATTGCTCTATTGTTATAGTATCTCTTTTTAACCCTAAATTTATGATACCTTTCAAATATTTGATGGTCAGTATAACAAGCTAATTTATTTTCATTATCTATAAAACCAGAAGAAATAGGCAAAATCATAGTATTATAATTTACCTTAGAATTTATGTCATTAAAAATTGCATTTAATCTAGTTTCTTGCTGTTTATTTGTGCAACAGATATAGTTAGTATATCCATTATTATGATTTTTGTTTAAATTATCAATTAATATTTTAAAACTTTTATTAAATGACGGCTGAGGGATAAAATCAAATTTAATATGATTTTTTAATTTTTCTTGTTTTATGTCAAACTCTATTAAATTAAATTTATTAATAGAATCCATAATCTCATCTGTATTTGAATAAAGATTTTGAGGCAATAATATGTTCTTGTCATTTTTCTTTGCATAGCATTCCTTTGAATATTCAAAGTCAGCATTAATATTAGAGCATAATAGATCAATATTTTTTATGAATACTATTGTATCTCTTTCCAAAACATTAAATATAGGAGTTGTTATTCTGCCAGCATTATTAGAAGTAGTGTTAGAAGTAATATTAATATGTGGATGAATTGATTCAGATAATTGTGTTTCAACATTAAATGTTCTAATTCTATTAACTTGATCTCCAAAAAATTCAATTCTATAAGGTAAATCATTAGAAAAAGAGAAGATATCTAGAATTCCCCCTCTAACAGAAAAATCTCCTGGCTGAGAAACAAAATCTTCTCTTTTAAAATCTAATTCAAAAAGCCTTTCATTAATTTTATCAATAGAAATATTATCATCAATATTGATCTTAAAGCTTAGGTCATTTAATTCTTTAGCTATTAATACCTTTTCTGAAATTGCATTATCGAACGTTATAATAATATTCTTTTTTATTCTAGAACTATATAGCATATTTAGAACCTCTGTTCGTTGAAGTATATTATAAGTGCTGAATTCATTATCACTATAAGGATTTCTCTCTCCAATAGGGAAAAACCAAACATTTAATTTATCATCTATGCTTTCTAAATCATTTAAAAAATATTTTGCCTCTTCCTTATTAGAAAAACTTATAAAGACTGATCGGTCTAAATTCTTAAAAATTGAATAAACAATAAAAGCAAATGAAGATCCTGCTGTTCCTTTTATTGATAATTTATTTTCGTTTTTGGCAATAAAATTCCCTAGTTTTTGCACTTGCAAAGACTTTGAAAAAATTTTAGTGATAGGATTTTTTATCAATCAAAAAATTTCATCAAATATATATAAGTAAAACTTATTTACAATTATTTTATAAAGGATTTTAATTGATTTACCATTTTTTTACTACCACAGTAAAAAGGTGTTCTTTGATGTAAACTTGTTGGATTAAGATCTAATATATTAGTTTTGCCATTAATAGCTATACCTCCTGCTTGCTCACATATATATGAAATGGGGTTACATTCATATAACAATCTTAATTTTCCTTTTGGATTTTTTAAAGTATTTGGATAAAGAAATATTCCACCTTTAATTAAATTTCTATGAAAGTCTGATACAAGTGACCCAATATATCTAGAGGTGTATGGTCGATTATCTTCTTCCATTTGACAAAATTTTAAATATTTTTTAACATATTCTGGAAATTGCAAATAATTTCCTTCATTAATAGAGTATATATTTCCATCATCTGGGAATCTAATATTTGCGTGTGAATGATAGAATGAACCAATAGCTGGGTTTAGTGTAAATCCATTTACTCCATCACCTGTTGTATACACTAGCATTGTAGAGGTTCCATAAATAATATAGCCAGCTGCAACCTGATTTCTTCCTTTCTGTAAAAAATCATCAATTGTAACATTACTTCCTATTTTACTTACTCTTCTATAGACTGAAAAAATTGTTCCTACAGATACATTGACATCTATATTAGATGAGCCATCTAATGGATCAATTAATACTATATATTTATTCTGATTTTTGTTATCAATACTATTCACTGAAATATAGGTGTCATCTTCTTCACTAGCAAGTCCACAAATAATATTCCTGTTAATTAATGTATTTATGAATTTATTATTAGCATATACATCAAGTTTTTGCTGTTTTTCTTGCTGGATATTTACTTTTCCCGTATCACCAATAATATCAACAAGTCCAGCCTTATTAACTTCATGATTTACAACTTTAGCTGCTAATCTAATTGAATTTATTAACCTAGATAATTCACCAGATGAATATTGAAATGAATTTTGGTTTTTAATTATAAACTCACCTAATGTTTGATTCTTATTGTTCATTGGAAAGATAAAATTACTATTTATTTATTAAAAAAATTATATCTTATGGACTGATAAAATTAACAATGGATATAAATATTCGTAGTGCTAAAAAAGAAGACATGAAACGTGTCCATGAGTTAATTATGGAGCTAGCTAAATATGAAAAATTACCAGAAGAAGTTGATTTAAATACAAATGATTTAATTAAAGATGGTTTTGGAGAAAAAAAATTGTTTAATTGTTTTGTTGCAGAAGTAAATTCAAGAGTTGAAGGCATGGCTATTATATATAACAGGTATTCTACTTGGAAAGGACAAACTCTACACCTTGAAGATTTGATAGTTACAAAGAAAATGAGAAATAAAGGGGTTGGAGCATTACTTCTTGATAAGGTCATTTTCTTTGGTAAAAAAATGGGTGTTAAAAGAATTACTTGGGAGGTAATTGATTGGAATAAAAAAGCTATTAAATTTTATGAAAGAAAAGGCGCTATATTAATTGATGATTGGAGTATTATTCATCTAAATGAAAAAGCTATTAAAAATTATCATTAATAAAATTTTTACAAAAGTTTTTTATTTTATTCCTTACCTCTATAAAATTTTCTTTTCTTTTCAATCCCAATAAATTAGATTTTGATGGATCATTGAAATTTTTATGAATTCTTATAGCATTTATGCTTGGAATAAATGGACAATTTTCATTAGCATGATCACAAACTGTAATAATGTAATCAAAATCAATTGACTTATATTCTTCTACATTATTTGATGAGTTCATACTTATATCAATACCATCCCAAGACATTACTTCAATTGCCATTTTGTTAACCCCATGAACTTCAATGCCTGCACTATATACATTTGCCTTGCCTTCAGAGTAGTGTTCAAGGTATCCGTGTGCAATCTGACTTCTACAAGAATTTCCAGTACAAAGGACTAAGATATTTTTCATTAAACTAAAATTGAAGAATAAGTTTGGCTACTAAAAAGTAAATTAATATGCCGAAAATATCATTGCTTGTTGTTATAAATGGTCCGGTTGCAATTGCAGGGTCTATACCTCTTTTTTCTAAAAACATAGGAATAAATGTTCCTACAATTCCAGATATAATTATTACAACAACTAAAGAAATAGAAATAGCCAAGGCTACATCTATTTTATCTTGCCAGAAAACAATAAAGCCAAATAAAAATATTGCTAATATTACTCCATTCATAATTGACAATAAGGTCTCTTTAAATAATCTATTATTAATACTATCTTTTATATCATCATTTGCTAACCCTTGAACTATAATTGCACTTGACTGAACTCCTACATTTCCTGCCATAGCGGCAATTAAAGGAGTAAAATAGAAAAGTATTGGGTAATTGAATAATATTTCCTCAAAACCACCCATTAAAGCAGCGGCACCAATACCACCTAATAATCCTAAAAATAACCATGGAAGTCTAGCCCATGAAAGTTTGTAAATTGAATCATCTACATCTACATCTTGTGTAATACCAGCCGCTAACTGATAGTCTTTTTCAGCCTCCTCTTTAATTAAATCAACTATATCATCAATTGTTATCCTTCCTAATAATTTTTGCTTATTGTCCACAACTGGAATAGCTCCCAAATCATATTTTTGCATTACGCTTGCAACATGTTCTCCGGTGTCATTAACACTAACATAATCTACGTTAGAGATATAAATAGATTTAATATTTGATTTTGGATTTGCAACTAGCAGATCCTTTAACGAAAGTCTACCTAATAATTTATCATTATTGTCTACAACATATACAGAATGAACTCTAGTAACTTCTGATGCCTGCGATCTCATTTCAGCAACACATCTTGTCACAGACCAATTTTCATTAACCTTAACTAATTCTTTTGCCATTAATCCACCTGCAGAATCGTCATCATATTTAAGTAATTCCTTGATGTCTGCTTTGTGGTCTTTATCCTCAATTTTAGATATTACTCTTTTTTGTCTTTCTTGTGAAAGTTCTGAAATTATATCTGTTGCATCATCAGTATCTAATTCCTCAACTTCTTCAGCAATTTCTTTCGAAGAAAGATTATTAAGTATTTTTTCTCTATAATCATCATCTAATTCCATTAAGATATCAGATGTCTTCTCACTATCTAATAGCTTTATAATATATGTAGCCTGCTTTGATTTTAATTCTTCTAATATCTCAGCAATATCAGCATGGTGAAACTCGTTAAATATTTCTAACAGCTTTTTATTACTAGAATTATTAATTAGACTAACTATATTGTCTATAAGTTCATCACTTATTTGGAATTTTTTATTTTGATCCGTCTTTTTCAAAAGTCTAATTTTTATTGTAAGAATTAATCATATTAGTCAATTTAACAAAATTATCAACAGATAATTGTTCAGGACGTAAATCAAAGATACTATCTTCTCTTAAATTATCATCTAAATTAAATATTTTTAAACTATTTCTTAATGTTTTCCTTCTGTGGTTAAAAGCTGTTTTTACAATTTTAAAAAAAGATGTTTCATTACAATCTAACTTATACTTCTGTTTTCTAGTAAATCTAACAACAGCTGAATTTACCTTTGGTTTTGGGTAAAAAACACTAGGTGATACAGAAAACAAATATTCCGTTGAATAAAAAGCCTTTGTTAATACTGAAAGGATTCCATACTTTTTACTTCCAAAATCTTCACATATTCTTTCAGCTACTTCTTTCTGAAACATTCCACAAAATTCCGGTATATAATCCCTTGATTCAATTATTTTAAAAACTATTTGAGATGAAATATTATAAGGGAAGTTTCCAATAACAGCATATGAATCACCTTCAAAAACATCAAATAAATTTATTTTCAAAAAATCCTGATTAATAATATTATTTCTAATTGAAATTAAATTATGCTTTAAATATTCAACCGATTCATTATCAATTTCAATTACCTTTAAGTTTAAGTTTTTCTTAATTAACTCATTTGTTAATATTCCTTTTCCAGGACCAATTTCTAATAAATTACTATATCCATTATAAGAAAGTGAATTAACTATTCTCTTCGCTATATTTTTATCATTTAAGAAATGCTGACCAAGACTTTTTTTAGGCTTAACATTTCTCATTATCAAAGATTAATTTATTATTGAAAACCCAGTATATGGGACTAGAATATCAGGGATTACTATACCCTTAGCAGTTTGATAATTTTCTATTATTGATGCAAAAATTCGTGGTAAAGCTAATGCACTTCCATTAAGAGTATGTGCAAGTTGAATTTTACCATCATCATTTCGATATCTTAATTTAAGTCTATTTGACTGATAAGATTCAAAATTTGAAACAGAAGAAACTTCTAACCATCTTTTTTGTGCAGCAGAATATACTTCAAAGTCATATGTTAATGATGATGTAAATCCTAAATCTGAACCACATAATTTAAGAACTCTATAGGGTAATTTAAGTTTATTAAGAATTGATTTTACATGTTCTACCATGTCTTTTAAAGCATCATGTGAGTTATTCGGGTCTTCTATTCTAAGTATTTCTACCTTATCAAATTGATGCAATCTATTTAACCCCCTAACATTTGATCCATAGCTCCCCGCTTCTCTTCTAAAACATGGGCTAAATGCAGTTAACAATTGTGGAAGTTCTTTTTTATTTAAAATCACATCTCTATATATATTTGTTAGTGGAACTTCAGCAGTAGGTATTAGATATAAATTATCAGCTTGAATATGATACATTTGATCGTCCTTGTCTGGAAGTTGGCCTGTTCCAATCCCTGATTCTTGATTAACTAAATATGGAACTTGAACTTCATTGTATCCAGCTTCAGTATTTATATCTAAAAAAAATGAAATTAATGCCCTCTGTAGTTTAGCACCCATTCCCTTATAGACTGGAAATCCTGATCCAGTAATTTTATTTCCAAGATCAAAATCAATTATATCGTATTTTTTTGCTAATTCCCAATGAGCAAGAGCAGAAGATTCAAGAGAAGGCACATCCCCTGATTTAAATACTTCTTCATTATCATCTTCACTATTTCCAAATGGAACAGACTCATTCGGTATATTAGGAATTTTATATAGAAGATCATCTATCTTAAGTTTAATTGAATTTAAATTATTATTCAATTTTTTTGAAGATTCCTTAAGCTTTAATGTTTGACCCTTAAGCTTATTTGCTTCATCATTATTTCCAGACTTCATCAATTCTCCAATCTCCTTAGATATTTTATTTAATTGTGCTAAAACATCCTCAAGATCAGACTGTATTTTTTTTCTTTCAGAATTAAAATTTTCTAAATCAATGATTATTTCTTTGGCATCAAAATTTCTTTTTGACAAAGCATTAATTACGTCATTTTTATTGTCGATTATGTGTGATACTTTGAGCATACTATATAAAATTAGTCAAATCTAAATTAATAATTAAAGTCTAGCCCACTTCAATAGTGTTTTTATCAATATATTTTAAACAATAGTCTTTATCTATTTTTAACTGTTCAATAAGTAATTCTGGGGATTTGAATTTTTTTTCATCTCTAATTCTATTAAGAATATTTATTGTAATTTTTTTATCATATATATTGTAATCAAGATCAAAAAAATGAATTTCAATAGATTTATTTTTATCTTCAAAAGTTGGATTGTCTCCTATATTCATCATCCCATAATAAATTTTTGAGTCTATTTTAGAAGCAACAATATAAACTCCATTTTTAGGAATTAACTTATTATTATCTATTATATTAATATTTGCAGTAGCAAATCCTAAATGCTTACCTCTACCCATCCCTTTAACTACAATACCTGTAATCATGTAATAATTATTTAAATACTTGTTTGCTAATTCTATATTACCATTCAATATTAAATCTCTAATCTTAGTAGAGCTAATTGACACACCATTTAATTTTATAGGAGATATTTCTGTTACATCAAATTCATATAAATCTCCATATTCTTGTAACTGAATAATATTAGCATCTCTGTTTCTTCCAAAATGATGATCATATCCAACAATTATATGCTTAGCATTTAGTTTATTTACTAAAATATCTCGAACAAATTCTAATGCGGTTAATCTAGAAAAATCAATAGTAAATTCCTTGATTAAAAAATAATCAACATTGTATTTGTTTAATACATCTACTTTTTCATCAATTGAATTAAGGAGCATTATATCAGAGTTATTCTGTAAAACTATTTTTGGATGAGGAGAAAAGCTTAAAACTATTGATTTTAATTTTTTAGACTTAGAAACTTCCTCAAGTTTTTTTATTATATCCTGATGACCTAAATGTATTCCGTCAAATGTACCAACTGTAACGACAGAAGGTTCTAGGGAATTATATTCATTAAATTTCTTTGTTATCAATTTTTTTAAAAAATTATTTTTTTGAATTATAATTATTCATTGTAAAATCAATTCCATTCATTACAAAAGAAATAATAAGCTCATAAATTTTAGGAAAAATTAAAAGTAATTCTTCATGTTCTGTGTCAGATAATTTTCCTAAAACAAATTCAATTTGATTATAATTATGATAATCTGTAGAAATCCCAATTCTAAGCCTATTGTATGATTTTGTTCCTAATCTACTTTCAATATCTAATAATCCATTATGTCCACCACAAGACCCTCCAGATCTTAATCTAATAGAGGATAGTGGTAAATTAAGATCATCACTAATAACTAATAAATTATTTATATCAATTTTTTCCTTCTTAAGCCAGTATTGAACAGCTTTACCACTCAAATTCATATATGTATTGGGTTTTAAGAAAATAAATGACCTACCTTTCAATTTATATTCACATATAGATCCATATTTTACATCTTCAAAAGAAAGATCATTCTTATTGGCAAAAAAATTCAACACCATAAAACCTATATTATGTCTAGTATCAAAATATTGATCTCCAACATTTCCCAATCCAACAATTAAATACTTTTTCATTATTAAGTTTTAAAAAATATAGGTTTTAGAATTAGTACAAAAATAAAAAAGCATTCTGACAAAATACAGAATGCTTTTTTATTATTATATAATATATATATATTATTCTTTTGAATCTTCTGCTGGTTTGGAATCTTCATCTGATTTTTTATCATCTTCTGATGATTTTTCATCTTTTGTTTTTTCCTCTCCAGTTGATTCTCCAGACTCTTCTCCTTCAGTTTCTTCACCTTCTTCTTCATCTGAAACTACTTCATCAACTATTGCAGCCCTTGCTACTCTCACTTGACAAACTACAGTATTATCAGGATGTAAGAAATTATATAATTCATTTTCTAGTTCAGTTATATATACCCTATCACCAATATTAAGATCAGTAATGTCAATTTCTATATAATCTGGAAGATTTGTAGGCAAAGCCTTAATTCTTAATTTTCTTTTATTTCTCTGCAAGTTTCCACCTAATTTAACTCCTACAGAATTACCAACTAGTCTGACAGGAATATCCATTGCTATTTCCTTATCATCAAAAAGTTGATAAAAATCAATATGAAGAATTTTATCTGTTACTGGGTGAAATTGAATATCCTGCAATACAGCAGAATATGTTTCTTTTTCATTTAAAGCAATCACAACTGTATACGCATTAGATGTATATACTAGTTTAGAGAATGCCAATTCTGGTGCTGAGAAATGCATTGGGCCATCTCCTCCGTATAAAACGCAAGGAATCTGTCCAGCATTACGTAGTGCCTTTGAGGCTGATTTTCCTACGCTTTCTCTTTTAGATCCGTTGATTGTAATTGATTTCATTATTTTATTATTACATTATAAATTTTGAACTTATTGATTCATTGTTATGTACATTATGCATAACATCTGCAAATAAATCGGCGCAAGATAACACTTTAATTTTAGAATTTGATTTAATTCTTGGAACTGAATCTGTAACAATTAACTCTTCTAGCTTAGATTTCTCTACTTTATCATATGCGTTACCTGATAAAACTCCGTGTGTACATATAGCTCTTACACTTTTTGCTCCCTTCTCTATAATTAAATCTCCAGCTTTTGCTAAAGTTCCAGCTGTATCAACCATGTCATCTACTAATACTACATTTTTTCCTTCTACATCTCCAATCAACTCCATATGAGAAATTATATTTGCTTTTTTTCTCTGCTTATAGCATACAACTACATCGCTATTTAATGTCTTAGCATAAGCATAAGCTCTTTTTGACCCTCCCATATCAGGAGATGCAATACATAAATTATCCAATTTTAGACTCTGAATATAAGGAAGAAATATAGTAGAAGCATATAAGTGATCTACTGGAATTTGAAAAAATCCTTGGATTTGATCTGCATGTAAATCCATAGTCATTACTCTTGTTGCTCCAGCTGATTCTATCATTCTTGCTATCATCTTAGCAGCAATTGGAACTCTAGGTTTATCCTTTCTGTCTTGTCTTGCCCATCCAAAATAAGGGATTACTGCAGTAATATGTCTTGCAGAAGCTCTTTTAGCAGCATCTACCATTAACAATAATTCCATTAAATTTTCACTCGAAGGATTAGTAGATCCAATAATAAATATTCTTGTTCCACGAATAGATTCTTCATAGGATGGTTGAAATTCACCATCACTATATTTTGATATAATTATGTTCCCTAATTCACTGCCAAAAGATTTAGTTATTTTTTCTGCTAAAACTCGACTATTTGTACAAGCAAAAATTTTTGGAAGTATATTTTTAGTTCCCATCGTATCTGTCTGTTAATTAATAATTTATACAGCCTATTATTTATAGGGACTGCAAAAATAGAAATTTATTTCTAGTGAAGATAATTAATACTGAATATTTTTTTTACTTTAGTTTTCAATAGCTCAAGTGGCGGAATTGGTAGACGCGCTGGATTCAAAATCCAGTTCTTTTTAAGAGTGTGGGTTCGATTCCCACCTTGAGTACAAACTATTCTTTAATTAGCTTACGAATGGTTCTATTTTGACCATCGGAAAACTCTACAAGATATATTCCATTATTTAATGAGCTAATATCTATAGAATTTAAAATTCTAGAGCGCATTATCTGTTTTCCTAGGATATCATATATAGTTATGGATAATTCAGTAGTGTTTCCACTAATATTTAACACATCAGAAACTGGATTTGGATATATGGAGATATGCATAATACTTTCATCATCAATAGATGCGGTATTGCAATTAGGATTTAAACCTATATCTGAAATGTTCCAACCATGATTATTAATTAAGCTCAGTCTTGCTGAATCACCATTACAATAAGTTGAACTCCCAGCATGGAAATCAACATTACTTTGCACATTTTGTGCAGCCCAACCTATTAATAATGCATCATAGTTAGAGGTCGATAATTGACTGGCATAAAACATTTCGAAGGCATCTGTCACATTACTAACATCCCAAGATCCTATATCTTGCTGAAATACACCTCCGTAGTTTGCACTAAACATATGATGTATATCCTTTACACTAGATGTATTCCAATTACTGATATCATCATTAAAGTATTGAGTCCAAGCAAACATATGCCCCATATTTTCAACACTGCTAACATCCCAAGCAGTATAAGTCTGCCCTCCTATTGTAACAACCTTTTCGCTAATATCCCAACTTGAATTATATCCTATAATTGAACTATCAAACATATGTTCCATATTAATTACACTAGATGTATCCCACATACCAATATCTTGATTAACAGTAGCTCCTGCACCACGGAACATATGACTCATATCTTCAACACTACTAACATCCCATGAATTATAGGTCTGTGTTCCTATTGTAAGAGGCTGCGTGCCAATCCAATTATTAAAACTATCTGCAGCCCAAAACATTCCAGACATATTTTTCACATTACTAGTATTCCAGTGGCTTATATCCTGATTAAAATCTTCTGCAGTTGCAAACATTTGGTACATATTAACTACATTACTAACATCCCACGCAGTATAAGTTTGTCCTGATGATGTAACAATATATGTATTAATTGGTTGATTAAAAGAATGTGCGTGATGGAACATCTGAGACATATCCGTTACATTAAAAGTATTCCAAGAACTTATATCTTGATTAAAAGATATAGCCCATCTAAACATTCTATGCATATTTTGAACACTGCTAACATCCCAGGAACCTATATCCTGATCAAAATTATGAGCATTTGCAAACATAAAAGACATATCTATAACATTGGATGTATTCCAATTACCTATATCTTCATTAAAAGAATTATTGTTTTGAAATAACAAAGACATATCAGTGACGCAAGAGGTATCCCAATCAGAAATATGACCATAGGTGGCTGTACATTGATTTGGATCAGTTACCCACAAAGCAACAGCTTGATGAATAGTAGTATTATCAAGGCATGGAATACAGAAAAGACCCGCATCAGTTATTGTCCAGCCAAAATTGTTTATTATTGATTGCCTTGCAGCATCTCCTAAACAATAATTTGAAGTTCCAGCATCAAAAGGGACATTGGTTTGCAAATTTAATCCAGACCAAGCAATTAGTAGCGCATCATAATTACCTGTAGATAATCCTGCACCATTCCAAAACATGTAGCTCATTGTTATTACATTCCCTACATCCCATGAACTAATATCCTGGTCAAATGGAGTGGCGCCAAACATAAAGTTCATATATATTACGCTACTTACATCCCAATCGCCTATATCTCTATTAAAAGAAGATGCATTATTAAACATTTGACGCATATCCTCAACATTTGAAGTGTCCCAATTTCCAATACCATGATTAAAAGAAGAGGCTCCATCAAACATTTGCCCCATATATTTAACATTAGAGGTATCCCATCCTCCTATGCTGTCATTAAAAGTAGTACGATTATGAAATAACATGTCCATATCAGTTACACTAGAGGTATTCCAACTATAAATAGGGCCATAATACGGACTATTAGTGGCATCTGTGAATTCTGAAGCATTTGGATTATTTATCCATAAATCTACAACAGCATCAATATCAGCATCGGTTAGTGGTGTCTGAGAAAATCCAACATAAGACAGTAACAATATGATAATCTGTAATTTACGCATTAAAATATTTAAGTAATAAAATTAGTAAAAAAATAATTTAAAATATGGAAGGCTTAATTAATACAATACAGAAAATACCCACAAGGATTATTAATCTAAGAATATTATGAAGAAATAAATAATCATCCTTATTACTAGATCTTATTAATTTTATTAAAAATCCTAAAAGCACAAATAATGAAAAATAGTAATAATAATACATTAAACCTTCATTGAAATTAAAAATTAAATTAATTGCTAGAAATATATTAATTACTATAATTGATCCTATAATTATTTTTGTAAAGCCTTCTCCAAATACTACCGGAAGAGTACTATAATTTAAAGTAAAATCTCCTTTTAAATTTTCCAAATCCTTTGTTATATCCTTAGTCAATATTATAAAGAATAAAAACAAAGAATAAACAAAAATTATTACATCAATATTTTTATAGTAAAGCAAAATGGCAAAAAATGGAATGATAGTTAATAGTGAAGAAATAAAATTACCTACAAACAAAATTTTCTTTAATTTATGGGAATATAGCCAAAGAAAAAAAATATATATAGAGAAAAATAAAACAGCCCTCCAGGAAATAAAATAGGCAAATAAAACGCAACAAAAGTTTAAAAAGAAATATAAATTTAGTTTAGTGCTCTTTTTAACAACTTTATCAATGTTATACTTAATGGGTCTATTTATAAGGTCTTTTTCATTGTCATAAAAATTATTAATTATATATCCTGATGCAATTGCAATTGATGAACATAAAATAATTACAAATAAATATGGATCTAGAATAATATTTATAATATTCTCTTGATCGCCTAAAATAAAAATTGAAGTTAAATACTGTGCAATAATTATTAAAAGGATATTATATCCTCTTATTACAGAAAATAAACTAAAGAATTTAAATAAGGTTTCTTTCAAGATTATAATTAATTAGAAATAGTATACAACTTCTAACTTATGATCCTTTAATTGTTTTTTTGCTTTCTCAAAATTTTCTGTAAATCCTAATATATATCCACCACCACCAGATCCACATAATTTTAAGAAATAAGAATTATTTTCAATCCCTTTTTTCCATAAATTATGGAATTCCTTAGGAATCATTGGTTTAAAATTGTCTAATACTATTTTTGATAGTGTTTTTGTATTATTAAAAAGAGAATTTAAATCTCCTTTAAGAAAACTATCTACACATAGATTAGTATGCCTGATAAATTCCTCATTAATAATTTTTCTAAAACCATCTTTTTTCATTTTCTCCATAAAAATATTAACCATTGGTGCAGTTGAACCAGTTTTTCCACTATCCATTAAAAATACTGCTCCATTTCCAATAGTTTTTTGTGAAGGAATTCCTGTAACTTTTATCTCTGTTTTAGAATTAATTAAAATCGGTATGCTTAAATAACTGTTTAGAGGGTCTAAGCCAGATGATTTTCCATGAAAAAATGATTCCATAACAGAAAAAATCTTTTTTAATTTAATTAGCTTTTCCCTAGTTAAATTTTCTAATACAGTTATTTTATCAAATGCATACTTATCATAAATAGCAGCTACTAATGCTCCACTACTTCCAATACCATATCCTCTTGGGATTGAAGATTCAAAATATAAACCCTTATCAATGTCTGATTTAAGCTTATCTAAATCTAGTTTGATTTTTTTTGAATTTAAATATTCTAAAAAGTCTATAAGAATTTTATTAGATGATTTAGATGATGCATTTATCTTTTTTGGAATTTTTAAAGCTCCTTTATAAAAATTATAAGGAATTGATAATCCTTTGGAATCTTCAATAATTCCATATTCACCAAATAATAATATTTTAGAATAAAATAATGGCCCCTTCATATAACAAATATATTATAAAATTATAATTGTACTGCCCCTGATCCAATTTTATCTAATATATATGAGCCATCTTTACAGTATTGTTTCAATCTTTTTTCTATAAATAATTCAACTTTATTCTTGCTCTCATTTGGATACAATAAATGGACATTTGCTCCAGCATCTAAAGTGAAACAAACAGGTATATTAGATTCTTCTCTATAGCTCTTTATAGTGTTAATAATTTTCAAAGTATTAGGCTTTATTAATACATAAGATGGATTGCCTGTCATCATCAATGCATGAAGCATCATTGCCTCCTCTTCAATTAAATTTGCAAAAGAATTTAGATCGCCATTTTTTAATATAGACTTTAATTTATATACGTTATTTTGAGCTACTTCATATCTTTTGTTTGCGTAAACATGTTTATTCATTAATTCATGCCCATCAGAACTAGAAACTTGTTTAGCTTCTATATCTACCAATAAAATAGCATCATTATAATCTTCAAATTTTCTAGATACATCATAAGGATATTTAATTGAATACAAATCTGTACTTTCTTCAATATGTCCATGTTCTCCCCATACATTAATCCCTCCATATATACTCCTGCATGCACTTCCAGAGCCTATTCTAGCAAGGAATGAAGCTTTCTTTTTAAAATAATGTGATTTAATATTTGGATTAAGCTGTCTTTCTAAAGACATTATACATAAAGCCATTGCACTCATTCCACTTGCTGAAGAAGCTATTCCGCTACTGTGAGGAAAAGTATTCTTAGTTGTTATTTTTAAACTATATTCATTTAAATAGCTGCAATACTTTAAAATATTTTTTAAGAAAAGATCTATTTTTGGTCTAAACGATTTTATTTTTTTATCCTCGTAATAAATATCAAATACTATCTCTGTATTAGGTATCTGCTTTTTCTTAAATTCAATATTTGTAATTGTTCTAGAATTACTTAAAGTAAAACTAATTGATGTATTCTTAGGAGTCTGGTTTTTATTTTTACCCCAATATTTAATTAAAGCAATATTACTAGGTGAAGACCAAGCTATATGAAATAGATCAGGAAGTTTCTTAAAATTCTTAGCAATAAAACTTTCTTCGGACATAAAATAAAAGTAAAAAATTAAAACTACTTTTTGTCTATTGGCCTTATTAAACCTTCTTGAGCAACCGATGCTATTAATATCCCTTCTCTTGTATATACATGTCCTCTTGTCATTCCTCTTGCATTTGAAGCACTAGGGCTCTCAATTGAATATAGTAACCAATCATTAAAATCAAAATCTCTATAAAACCACATAGCATGATCCAAGCTAGCAGTCATAGTATTAGCAAATTTAGTCTTATGTAAATGTGGATTTAGTGCTGCTCTTAAAAGATTGTAATCTGAAACATAAGTTAAAATTTGTTGTTTTAATTTAATCGAAAGATCTGGCAATTCCCCTTTTAATTTAAACCAAAGTTCATAATTTGGAGGCAATGCTTCCTTATAGACTAGTTTTGGCATTTTAGTTGGTTTAAATTCTATTGGCCTTTCAATTTCTAAAAAGCTTTTTAATTTTTTCGGCATTAAAAAACTATATTTTTTATATAGCTGACTCCAACTTAAAAGATCTTCAGGTTGTTTTACATCCTTCTCATATTTTATAAAATGCTCATAGCCTTTTTCTTTCTTATGAAATGAAGCTGCTAAAATAAAAATTGTAGTATTATTTTGCTTTGCTGTAACTCTTCTAGTTGAAAAACTTCCTCCATCTCTTATTTCATCTACATAGTACTTTATTGGTAAATTTAGATCTCCTCTTTCTAAAAAATATGAGTGTAATGAATGTAAATTTCTATTATTAATTGTTTTATAAGCTGCATTCAATGCTTGAGCTAAAACCTGACCACCAAAAACATTTTTACTTCCTACTGTTTTACTTATTCCTAAATAATATTCCTTTTCTTTTTTTAAAGTTAAAACTGCTAAAAGATCATCAACTGAATTCATTGATTTTATAATAATGGATAGACTATTGTGCGGGCGGAGAGACTCGAACTCTCACACCTTGCGGCACTAGATCCTAAGTCTAGCGTGTCTACCAATTCCACCACGCCCGCTAATTGATGTGCTAATATAAAAAATAGTTTGAATATTAAGATTAATTCATATGATTAAAAAATATATAGTCTTTTTGTATTTTTACTACATGTCTAATGATATAAATTTTAATCTATCCAATAAAGAAATTAAAAGTTTAATATATAAGAATTATGGATTTGATGGTAGTATTAGAAAATTAGATGGAGAAAAGGATCTAAACTATAGATTAGTATCAAAAAGTAAAAAAAAATTTTACGTAAAATTTTATCCAAAGAAAACTAAATTAAATTTTGTTGTTTTTCAAACAAGATTATTAGATTATTTATCAAAAATAATACAATTAAAAACTCCAGAAAATATCCTATCTAAAAAAGGAAGGAGATATTGCATTTACATAGACAATAATAATGAAAAAAGATATTTTAGAATTAACTCTTGGATAGAAGGTAGGCTATGGTCAAAAGTAAAGCCTATAAACAATAAAATTAGGTTTGAATTAGGTAAAGAAGCAGCTCTAATTACAAAAAAACTAAAAACATTTAAAAGTAATTATAATAATATTGGAATGCAGTGGGATATTTCAAAATCATTATGGACAACTGAATACTTAAATTATATTAAAGGAAGTAAAGAGAAGAAAATAATAAGGTCATTTCAAGTTCAATTTAAAAATAGTTTAACTGAATTTAAAGATTTAAGAAAATCATTTATTCATAATGATATAAATGATAATAATGTAATTGTATCTAAGAATATATTTAAACCTAAAATTAAAGGAATTCTTGATTTTGGAGATTCAATAAACACACAAATAATAAATGATGCTGCTGTAACATGTGTATATGCAATGATGGATTGTGAAAATCCACTTGAAGCTAGCACTTATGTTATCAAAGGATATAATTCTATATTTAAACTCAAAGAAAATGAGCTTGAACATCTATACATAGCAATTGCTATGAGACTAGTTATCTCAATAACAAAATCGTCTATAAATAAAATTCACAATAAGGAAAATAATTACCTTACAGTAAGTGAAAATCAAATGATTGATTTAATTAAAAAATGGAATAATGTTGATAAAGATTTTGCAACATTTTCATACAGAAATGCATGTAATTACACACCACATCCAAATGAGAAAGAGTTTAATAAATTAGCCAAAAATATATCTTTCCAACTAAATGATATTTTTCCAACTATTAAAAAAAAGGATTTCTATAATATTGATCTTAGCGTTTCCAGTAATTGGTTAGAAAACAAGTTGATTGAAAACAATAAATTATTTGAAAATAAAATTAAATGGCTAGAAAAATCAAATGATAAATCAATTATTGCTGGAGGCTATTTAGAGCCAAGGATTTTATATAACTCGAACAACTATTCAAAAATTGGAAATAACGGAATTGAAAACAGGACAGTTCATCTTGGATTAGATTTTTGGCTAAACAAGAAAACACCAGTACATGCTTTTATGGATGGTGTGGTGGTTGTAAAAACAAATAATAATTCTGAAAAAGGTTATGGCGGGCTTGTTATTCTAGAACATAGAATAAAAAAATTAAAATTTTACAGCCTATATGGACATCTTTGCAATGTAAAAAAATTGAAAATTAAAATTGGGGATAAGATTAAAAAAGGATTCAATATAGGTTTAATAGGAGATTATAATGAAAATGGGAATTGGTCTCCTCACCTGCATTTCCAGATAATGTTAAGTTTATTGCATTATAAAAATGATTTTCCCGGTGTATGTTATTATAATGAAAAAAATATTTGGGCTAGCATTTGTCCTAATCCTAATATGATATTTAAATCTAAAAATCTTAAAATGCATAATCAATTTTCCAATGAAAAATTGATAGATCTTAGAAAGAAATACCTTGGAAAAAATTTAAGTTTAAGCTATAGCCAACCAATAAAAATTATTAGAGGTATTGATCAATATTTAATTGATGAAAATGGCAGAAAATATCTTGATACAGTAAATAATATTGCGCATGTTGGTCATGAAAATATTAATGTTGTGAATGCTGGTCAAAAACAAATGGGAGTTCTTAATACAAATACAAGATATCTGCATCCAAATATCATTAAGCTTAGCCAGCATATATTAAAAAAATTTCCAAAAAAGTTATGTAAAATATATTTTGTTAACTCTGGTAGTGAAGCAAATGAACTTGCAATTAGACTAATGAGAAATTTCACATCCAAAGAAGATATGATTGTATTTGAGGGAGGTTATCATGGGAGCACAAATAGTACTATTGAAATAAGCAGCTACAAATATATGGGCAAAGGAGGTAAAGGAGAATCAAAACATGTTCATTCAGTGCCAATTCCTGATATTTTTAGGGGTAAATATAGAGGTAATAATTCATCAATTAAGTACGTAAATGAGGTTTCTAAAAAAATTGAAAAAATTAAATCAAATGGTAGGTCGATAGCAGGTATGATTGTAGAGCCTATTATTAGTTGTGGTGGACAAATTGAACTACCAAATAATTTTTTAAAAAAAACATATCAAATCATTAAAAAAAATAAAGGTCTATTAATATGTGATGAAATACAAACGGGATTTGGAAGAGTAGGTGAAAAATTTTGGGGGTTTGAATTACATAATGTAGTCCCTGACATAGTTACTTTAGGCAAGCCGATGGGAAATGGTCATCCAATTGGAGCAGTTGTTTGTTCAAAAGAAATTGCAAATAAATTTGACAATGGAATGGAGTTTTTTAGTTCATTTGGCGGTAATCCTGTTTCTTGTTCTATAGCTATTTCTGTTTTGGATGAAATAGAAAAAAATAAACTTCAAAACAATGCTAAGATTATAGGCAGTTACATTTATTCTGAGTTGAAAAAACTCAGTAAAGAATTTAATATAATATCAAATGTAAGGGGTAAAGGCTTATTTATAGGTTTTGAACTTACAACTAAAAAACTAATTCCACTACCAAAACAAGCAGATTATCTAGTAAATAGAATGAAAGAATATGGTATTTTAATGAGTTCAGATGGTATTAATAAAAATGTAATTAAAATTAAACCACCATTAATATTTACCAAAAAAAATACAGATACTCTAATTTATTTTATGAAAAAAGTTTTGAAAGAAAATGCAATGAGTATATAATGCTAAACTAAAATTTTCTTTCAGGATGATAAACAGAAATATCTATACTTGTCTTTTTTTCTGAAATTAAATCAGACACTAATTTCCCTGTCCCAGTACTCATACTCCATCCTGTCATATTATGTCCAGTAGCAATAACAATATTTTTGATTTTATTTGATCTTCCAATATATGGCAAACCATCAGCTGAAATAGATCTTAATCCAAAAGTAGCTTTAAATCTTACATCCTCATTAATTTTTAGATTAGGATAATAGGAAGATACCGAATTTGCGATTGCATCTACTCTATTTCTTCTTATATTATTATTAATAGATGCTATTTCCATTGTGCCAGAAAACCTAGTGAAGCCATTCATAGGTGTAATAGCACATTTTGATTCTACTAGTATGGCAGGAATAGATATATTTGTTTCCTCTTGGATATTCATACTATAGCCTTTACCTGCTTGCAATAATAATTTAATTCCTATTTTCTTACATAAATAATTTGTCCAAGCCCCTGTAGCAAACACATATTCATCAAATTTCATTGGGATATCATTAATGAATAAATTCTTTATTTTATCACCTTCTAATGTAAAATCTTGAATTGAAGTGTTCTTAATTATCCTAACTCCTTTAGTTAATAAAAATTCTTTCATTTCAGACATGAATTCACTAGGAGTTGTATGCTGATCACATTTAAAATAGGCTCCCCCAATTGAATCAATTTCTACATTAGGCTCAAACCTTTTTATATCAGCATTATTAATCATTTTTGCTTCTAATCCATTTTCTCTTGCCAATTTAACTGTATGTTCTTCATGAATCATAGATCTCTCAGATTTACACAACGTTAAAAGTCCTTTTTTTTCATAATGAAATTTGAAATTATTATTCTCCTTAATTTGTTGAAATAAATCTTGACTTAAAATTGAAAGATTTATGATTCCTGGTATTGATTTCTTTACATTTCTATTTGAACAAGATTTATTAAAAGCATATACCCATTTAAAAAAATCCCAATCAATTCTAGGTTCGATGTACAATGGACTTGCTGAATTAAACATCCATTTTATTCCCTGTTTTATAACACCTGGAGCTGCTAGTGGGACAACATGTCCTGGGCATAAATATCCAGCATTAATATATGAGGTGCCTGAATCTAAAGATGATTTATCAATAATAGTTACATTATGACCATCTTTTATAAGAAAATATGCAGAACACAATCCAACAACTCCTCCTCCTATAATAGCAACATTTTTAGACATAACTATATAACTTGAAATCCATAAGCATAAGGATCATCCTTGTCAATTATAATTTTATTATATCCATAAATTCTTGCCCAGCCTTTAATTTTTGGAATAATGGATTTATATGAACCTATTTTAGATTCCTTTATAATAGTACCAGTAAATTTAGAACCAATATAACTTTCATGAATAAATTCCTCATTAAGTTTTAAATTTCCTTTGAAATACAATTGAGCCATTCTTGCAGATGTTCCTGTGCCACATGGAGATCTATCAATCGCTTTATCTCCATAAAAAACTGCATTTCTTGAACTAGATGTTTCATCAATTTTATCACCTACCCACAATATATGAGAAACATCTCTAATAGTATTGTCTTTCGGATGAATGAATTTTCTTTTATATTTTAAATTAATTTTTTTTCTAATTTCATTTGAATATTTAATAATATCATTAGCTGAATAATCCTGAACTCCTGAAAAATTATTTTGATAATCAATTATAGCATAAAAGTTGCCACCATAAGAAACATCAAAATTTATTTCTCCTAGATTAGCAGATACAATAGACAAATTTTCAGAACATAAATAACTTTCAACATTTGTAATTTCAACCCATTCTACTTTGCCGTTTTTTTTGAAATAAATAATTTCTATAGTTCCTGCAGGTGTTTCAATCTTTAAGAAACCATCTCTTTTTGGTTTAACTATATTTTCTTCAATAGCAATTGTAACTGCACCAATAGTTCCATGACCACACATTGGCAGGCACCCTGAAGTTTCTATAAATAAAATACTACAATCATTTTCAGGATTATGGGGAGGATAAATAATAGCACCACTCATCATGTCATGACCTCTTGGTTCAAACATCAGTCCTTTTCTTATCCAATCAAAATTATTTATGAAAAATTGTCTTTTTTCACTCATATTCTTACCTTCTAAAACTGGTGCTCCATCAACAATTAATCTGACAGGATTTCCACAGGTATGACCATCAATACAAGCAAAACTAGTCTTATTCATTCTTAGTTTTTTTTATATAATTATTAATCCTTTCTTCTAAAATGGATAAAGTAACAGTCCCTTGTGATAAAATAACTTCATGAAAATTTCTAATATCAAATTTATTTCCAAGAATATCTTTAGCTTTTTTTCTTAATTCTCGTATTTTAATTTCACCAATTTTATATGATAATGCTTGGCCTGGCCATGAAATATATCTATCGACCTCAGTATTTATTTCATGAAGAGATAATGCAGTGTTTTTTGACATATATTTTACTGCTTTTTCCCTGGGCCATCCCATTGCATGGATTCCGGTATCTACTACAAGACGACACGCTCTCCACATCTCATATGTTAATTTTCCAAACTGTTCATATTCAGTTGTATATATTCCCATATCATCGGCTAAAAACTCGCTATATAATCCCCAACCTTCACCATAAGCAGATAAATATAAATTTCTTCTAAACCTCGGAATACTATCGCCCAACTCATTATTTAAAGAACTTTGTAAGTGATGTCCCGGAACACCTTCATGAGCAGTTAATGCAGGAATAGTATATAAAGTCCTGCTTTTAAGATCATATGTGTTGACCCAATAATATCCTGGTTCAGTACTATTTCTAGATGTTCCAACATATCTTCCCCCTGTATATTTTGGAGCTATTGCATCTGGGACTGGTGCAACTCCATATGGTTTCCTTGGTAGAGTTTTGAAAAATTTTGGAAGTTTAGCATCGATTCTTTTTGAAATATCTCTTGCAAACATTAAAAGTTCTCTAGAAGTTTTTGCATAAAATCTTTCATCAGTTCTTAAAAATTCGAAGAATTCATCAAAACTACCACTGAATTTCAAATCAGAAATTATTTTTTCCATTTCCTTTCTAATTCTACTAACCTCTTCCAGACCAATTTCATGAATAATATCTGCATTATAACTTGTGCTGGTAGTATAATAATTAATCCTGTTTTGATAATATTCTAATCCATTTGGTGTCTCAGATATTCCTATTTTAGTTCTTGTATTTGGAAAATATTCTTTTTCAAAAAATTCTTTAATCCTTTTAAATTCAGGTATTACTGATTCTTCAATAGCTTTTTGACCTTCATATAAGATTGAATCAATTTGACTATTGGTTAAATCATTAGGCAAACTCATAAAAGGGCTATAGAAATAATTGTCTTTAAAATCCTTAGTAATATGATCATTATATGTTGATTCATAGCCTTTAAATATTACAAGTGGCTGAGACATTCCTTTTGATATGCCCTCTCTAAGATTAACAAAATTTTGATCTACATAATCTGGAATTGCATTTAATTTTTGAATATATTCCTTTACTTGTTTGTAATTATAAAGTGGTTTTACCATATAACCTAAACTACTATGGAATCCAGCATCTGATAATAATGGATTTAAAAATCTTTCATATTCATAATAATGAATAATATCATTCAGTTCAAAGCTTAATAATTTAAATGAAATTTTATCATTCTCATTTAAAAATGATGTGTCTATGGAAGCTAGATTTAATAGCAGTTTGTTAGCAAAATCTGATTGATTTTTGTAATATTCTCTTGTAACTAAACCTAATGGATATTTTTGAAAATCATATCCATCATGATCTTGATAAGAATTAATTATTTCACCTAGATTATTTGAATTTTTTTGTTTATTAAATTGATTACATGATTGAATAGTTAAAAACAATAATCCTATTGTAAGAATTCTGAATAAGTTCATAGTAAATTTTATTTTTCAAAATGACATTCTCCTTTTCTAGTTATAACCCCATTTATAGTTCGTTTAATATTTAATGGATTATCATTTTTTAATTCATCAGGTAGCACTTCATCTTGAAAATCCTGATAACTAAATGGTCGCACCCATCTTTTTATGGAATGTATTCCAACTGCTGTAAATCTACTATCAGTTGTTGCAGGATATGGACCTCCATGAAGCATTGAAGGACAAACTTCCACACCTGTAGGAACACCATTAAAAATTATTCTACCTACTCTTTCTCCCAATAAATCAATTAAATCTTGGTTTTGATAAATTTCATCATTTTCCCCAATAATTGTTCCTGTTAGCTGACCTTGAATTGAGGTAACAACTTTTTTCAAATCATCCATATCATTACATTTAATAATTAAAGAGAACGGGCCAAAAACCTCATGATGTATATTTTTATTACTAATAAATTCATCTGAATTAACTGTTGCTAAAATATGTTCTGGATAATTTTGTTTACTTACATAGTCTGACTGATATAGTATTTCAACATTTTTATTTGCTATTGCTTGCTTAGCATTTGAATTATATGCATTATGTATGTTAGGATGTAGCATACATGTAGGTTCAATTTTATTTATTTCTAATTTTAAACATTCAATAAACTTATCCATCTCATCTCCCTTAATAGAAATTATCATTCCAGGATTTGTGCAAAACTGACCTGAACCAACAGTAATAGACTTAGCAAATTTTACTGCAAGTTCCTGATAATCATTTTTAATTTTATCAGGCATAATTATTATTGGATTCGTACTTCCCATTTCAGCAAAAACAGGTATAGGAGTTTCTCTTTTTGATGCTAAATCATAAATTGATCTTCCTCCCTTTAAACTGCCAGTAAATCCAATAGCCTTAATGTTTGTATGATTAACTAATTGAACTCCAACATTTATATCTTTACTATTTAAATTAGAGAAAATACCATTAGGCATATTATTTTTCTTGACAGCACTGATTATTGCGCCAGAAACAATCTCTCCAGTGCCAGCATGCATTGGATGAGATTTAACAATAACTGGGCATCCAGCAGCTAATGCTGAAGCTGTATCACCTCCAGCAGTTGAATAAGCTAATGGGAAATTACTTGCTCCAAAAACAACAATTGGACCAAGCGGTATCAACATTTTTCTTAAATCAGGCTTTGGAATTGGTTCTCTGTCAGGTATAGCTGTATCAATTGATGCCTCAACCCAGCTACCATCTAAAGCTAAATCAGCAAAAGATCTTATTTGACCTATTGTTCTTTTTAATTCACCTCTCGATCGTCCAGCTGGCAAACCTGTTTCAGAACAATAAACCTCAAGCAAATTATCACTTACTGCAACTATTTCATCTGCAATGGAGTTTAAAAATTCTGATCTTTCTTTTGGTGTGGTTTTTTTATATCTTTCAAATGCAATTTTTGCAAGATTAACACTCTCTAATATTTCATCATCACTAGCTTCATAAAACACTTGATTATTATTTTTATTTAATTCGGGATTAAATGTTTGAAAAGTTACATTCCCTAATGCAGATAATTTATTTCCAATAAAATTTTTTCCTGTAAGCATATGATTTTTAATAATTATATTTTGACAAATCTGGCCTTGTTTCCAATCCCCTTTCAATTATAGAAATAACGGATTTTCTTTCATTTCCACTTAAAGGTAATCTAGGTGCTCTAACATTTTCTGATCCCAACCCTGTATAAGTTTCAGCTAACTTAATATTTTGTACCAATTTTGAATTAATATCCAATTCCAACAAAGGAAGAAACCATCTATATATACTAATTGCTTGATCTATTTTTCCTAATTTTTGTAATTTATAAATAGCAACTGTTTCTTTAGGAAATGCACATACAAGACCTGCAATCCACCCAACCGCACCCATTATTAAACTCTCCAATGCTAATGTGTCAACTCCTGTCATTATTTTTAATCTATCCCCAAACTTGTTTTTTATTCTGGTGACATTTGTTATATCCCTAGTAGATTCTTTAACAGCTTGAATATTATTTAGTTCTAATAGCTGCTCAAACATATTAAGAGTTACTTCAATTTTATAATCAACTGGATTATTATATATCATTATTGGAAGAGATGTACTTATTGCTATGTCCTTAAAATATTTTACAGTTTCTACATCACAAGACCTATAACGCATTGGCGGTAATACCATTAATCCAGATGCTCCGTTTTCTTCAGCAGATCTAGCTGTCCTAATAGCATCCTTAGTAGACTGTTCTGCAACATTAACTACAATAGGAATTTTACCTTCAATTATTTCTATTGTATTCTTTGTTAAAATGTTCTTTTCTTCAGCTGTTAAAGTGCTTGCCTCACCTAATGTCCCTCCAAGGACAATTGCGCTTACCCCAGCATCTAATTGAGCTAATATGTTTTTATTAAATAAATCTAAATCTAACTTATCATCATCAGTAAATTTAGTAGTAACAGCCGGCATAACACCTTCCCATTTCATAATTTCAGAATTTATTTATTGAAGATAAGATTTTTTTAAGAAATCAAATAATCTAGTTTAACATAAACAAATCTGAGGCAATCCCATCAGAAAGAAACCTGCCCTTCTCAGTGATCTTTAAACAATTATTATCCAAAGCAATTAAATTATTTTGAATTTTAATTCTCGATTTGTTTAGCAAATAGTCTTTAAAATCCATTCCAAGATTATTTTCTATTTCAAGCAATGAAACACCCCACATTGTCCTTAGCCCTGTCATTACTATTTCATTATAAACATCAATATCAGTTAAATTCTCAATTGTAATTGGAAGGGTATTTTTTTTCAAAGATTTTATATACTTAATATTATTATTTATGTTCCACATTCGTTGCTTTCCGTTAAAAGAATGGGCAGATGGGCCTAGTCCTATATATTTTTTTCTCTGCCAATATGCGCTATTATTTATTGACATATAACCTTTTTTTGCAAAGCTAGAAAACTCATAGTTTAAGTAATTACTTTTTTCTAATTCAGTTACAATAATTTTATTTTGTCTTTTTAAGACTCTATTATCAATATTGTCAATTTTACCTTGTTCAATTAATTTTCTTAAAATAGTCTTTGGCTCAACTGTAAGAGCATATGCTGAAATATGTGGCAAATTATATTCCTTAGCTATTTCTATATTTTTCATCCATTTTTCATCTGACAATCCAGGAATACCATATATAAGATCTATTGAGATATTATGAAAATATTTTTTAGACAACTCTATTGATTGTCGTGCTTGAATTGAATTATGGAGTCTATTCATTAACTTCAGATCCTTATCAAAAAAAGATTGAACTCCAATACTAATTCTATTAAAATTTTTAGATAAATTTTTAAGACTAAATTCATCTAGATCATCAGGATTTGCCTCAATAGTAATCTCTGGATTTTTAATTGTTTTAAAATTTAATAAAACAGAATTTATAATTCTATTTATTTCTTTTGTTTCTAAAACTGTCGGAGTTCCTCCTCCAAAATAAATTGTATTTATAGTCTCGCTATTTAATTCATCCTTCCTTAATTCTATTTCTTTTAATATTGATTCTATAAATGCTTTACTATTTTTCATAGATGTAGAAAAATGAAAATTACAATAATAACAAGATTGCTTGCAAAAAGGTATATGAATATAAATTCCAGCGATAATTAAATTAATTTATCTTTATTTTGACTAACATAGCTGCTCCAACTTGAGTATTTTTTTTCATTGTTAGATTTACCTCCATTATAAAAGTGACAAACTGCAGCTGCTAAACCATCTGTTGCATCTAAATTCTTAGGGAGTTGATCTATTTTTAATAAATTCTGTAACATTTTTGCCACTTGTTCTTTGCTAGCATTTCCATTTCCAGTAATAGACATTTTAATTTTTTTTGGAGAATACTCTGTTATTGGAATTTCTCTGGTTAAACCTGCAATCATTGCAACTCCTTGAGCTCTTCCAAGTTTTAACATACTCTGAACATTTTTTCCAAAAAAAGGAGCCTCAATTGCAATTTCATCTGGATTATAGGTGTCAATTAATTCAATTGTTCTTTCAAAAATTAATTTTAGTTTTAAATAGTGGTCCTTATACTTGGTTAAGTTTAGTTCGTTCATTTGAATAAACTTCATCTTCTTATTAATAATTCTAATAAGTCCAAAACCCATTATTGTAGTTCCTGGATCGATTCCTAAAATTATTTTTTCATCTGACATTTAGATTTTTTTATTCTGTTGAAACAAATATCGGTAAAGAAAATTTCGCTTTAACCTGTTGACCTCTTTTAATTGCTGGATAAATCTTTGGTAATTTGTCAATACTACTTTCAAATGAAGAATTAATAATTTCCTTTAAATCAATAATATTTTTATCAACTATTAATTCCTCTAAAGTAATTTCTCCATTTTTTGAAATTAAAAATCTTAACATTACAGTGTCTTGAATTGTCCTATTAACAGTTTTTGTATTAATAATTAAATCCTTAGAAATCTGATTACTTAAAGTTTCAATAAAGCATTCTTTCTTTAAAGACAAAGTTTGCAGGGAATCACAATTCGAAAATGATGGATATTCATCTACATCTGACCAATTAAATGCTCTCCATTCTTCATCTAATATTTCATTTACACTTATCTTTTTGTTTATATTCAATTCACATGAAAAGAAAATAACTAAAAATAAAGAAATAATATATCTCATCATCTGTAATATATAATAATTTAATTTAATAAATTTAATAGATTTTAACGAATAATATCAATGGATCTTTTTCTAATTATAATATCTTCACTGTTAA